>Ga0222719_10003033_pt1 | contig 15065 bp, 11 predicted proteins | sample C33_34DmetaG_FD_165039 | JGI IMG/M metagenome (GOLD analysis project Ga0222719, IMG submission 165039) | Estuarine water microbial communities from San Francisco Bay, California, United States - C33_34D | ecosystem: Environmental > Aquatic > Marine > Unclassified | place: USA: California...
TTGATTAGCTGATGAATCTGTAGAGACTGACATATCTATTTCACTTTGTAAAGTTTGTGTAGTGGTTGTATCAACTGCGACACTGACTGTCTCAACTGTCTCAGCTTCAACACTTGTAGAGCTTGTAACACTTGCACTCATGTCTAATACTTGATTGTTTTGTGCAGTAGAAGATGCAAATTGTTCAGAAATACTAGGTGAATTACTGGTGCTTACACCACCTCCAGAATTAGATGATGATACGCTAGAAGCTCCTGTCGTGCCACCTGTGGCATGGATAGAATTACCTGATGTAGTTCCACTCACACTAGCTTGAGCTGTGCTTAGAGTAGACGAGACAACGTTCAGTGCCATTTCTCTACTTATTGAACTCTTACCTCCCACTGAAACTACAATTTCTTCTTCTTGTAATTCTTCGACTCTTTCCTCTTCAACTTCAGCGATACGTTCTTCTTCCATCTCTTCACGCATCTCCTCTATATCTTCAAAGACTTCTTCTACAACTTCTTCCTCGAAGACCTCCTCAATAAATTCTTCTTCCGGCTCTTCTGCATACGCAAGTTCTTCTTCCATCCCTGTCTCTTCCTCAAACCATTCCTCCCTTTCTTCAATAAATGTTTCTTGAAACACAAACTCTTCAACCATTAAATCTTCTGTCGGCATAAATACTTCTTCTTCGTGCATAACTTCAAAAGGTTCTACAAATTGTTCATATTCTTGTACAGGTTCAAAGGTTGTTTGTTCTTCAAAGACAAACTCAGGCTCTTCAAAAGTATCATACTCAGGTTCAAACGTCTGCTCTTCAAAGACTTCTGGCTCTTGATAAGTGTCATACTCTTCTTGATAACCATAATTTATTATGTCTTCTTGGTAACCATAATCAACTGTATCTTCTTCAAAGTATGCAACTGATTCTTCTTGTCGATAGCCTTGACAAAATGGTCCGTATTGTGGGTCAAGGTCACATTGATAATCATCGTAAGCTTCCCAATAACCGGCACAGCTTGTGTCGTTTAAAGGATTACTACAAGCAACCACCTCTCCTACAAAAATAGAACCACCATTTTCTAGGTTTTGATTCTCGCCTATATCATTCCAATCTTGATTAACACAATTGGTTGAATTAAAAACTCCTGTATTACATTCATCGTGAAAGTAATAAGTTTCAAACTCATTGTCTTTGCCTTGGATACCTATAAAAACATCTTGGTCTTTGATGTCTAACTGCCCATAGATAGCTTCGTAAGTGTGGTTAGGATATAACCAAAGCTCAAAAGTATTTTTAGAATCTCTGTAATATTCCCACATTTCATACCAGCCAAAGATAACTTTATCATCAAAGCTTTTGGCTAACATCGAAGAGTTTTCACCCATAACAAGGTCAGTCCAAAAAGGATACATTGTATAATTTGTGTTGGGGGATGGGCTAGGATTGTATTGCGTACAGTTCTTTTCCCATGTGTCGGCTGTTGATAATGAGCCTAAGATTAGACAACCATTACTAGCCATGTAAGCACTGTTAAAAGTTTCACCAAAGAAATTAAAATCAAAACCAAAGTTAAAGCTTTGTGATGTACCATCATCACTAGCTGACATATCAGTGGCGTTATCTAAACGTAAATCCCAGAGTTTATTATTGGATGTAACAGTAACAGTTACTTGACTAAAAAGACTAACGCTTAAGAGACACGCTACTGCGTAGCATAAAATTCTTTTTTGCATTGCCCTTTAGTTTTAGTTTTTCTTGTGTAAGTTTTTTTAACTAAACCCACAACATCTTTGTTAATCTTGTCTCTGTTGGGATTTCTGTCGTGTGTGCATTGCTGTATAAAAAGTTTCTCTTGGTCTTTAACATCAGGTCTTTTAGATTTGTTTTCTGCCCAAGCTTTAGTGGCTTCTTTACCTATCTGACCTTGATAAGGGCAAGGAGTACCAGCCATTTCCATAGCTTTAAATACTCTAGGGTCTTGACAAAGTATAGATACTGAAGCGACTTTCATACCGGTATCGTACAGATACTTAGAAAGTTTTAAGCGTTCACAGTTCTCGTCAGTTACAGTTGCTCCTGTAGAGAACCCAAATACTTGCCCTTGAAACGCACCAGAACGCCCTACAGTACAGAGGTCTTGGGAGTAAGACATGATGCTAGGTGCAATAGCAGAAGCAGGAGGTGCTTTGCTTTTTACGTTCTGATTAATAGTTTGAGTAGAGTTAGACTCGTTAATATTTCTGTTAGTGTTATCAGACTTGGTATTGTTATTGTTGGTATTTGTGTTATCAGTAGTAACATTAGAGTCTGACGTAGATTGATTAACGTTAGTATTGTTATTAGTATTTGTATTATTACTAGTAGAATTACTGTTGTTATTTACGTTCTGATTTACTGTAGAATTTACAGTAGAGTTAGAGGTAGACGTTGAAGTATTAACGTTGTTATTATTGTTTGTACTTGTTGAAGTGTTATTTGATGTTGAGGTATTTACATTTGTATTATTTGAAGTATTAACATTAGTATTATTATTAGTGTTAGTATTTACATTTGTATTGTTATTGGTATTGGTATTAGTATTGGTATTATTATTAGTATTGTTATTGGTGTTCGTATTAGTAGTCACCGTAGTATTAATAGTAGTTAAACCATTGTCTTCACAATACTGTGTACCTGAAGTACAGTCTCCTGTTGGGTCAGCACTTAGTCCAAATGAAACTGCTAACATGCTCAACACAATTAAAGGTCCAAAGAAATTTTGATTCAGTGCTCTCCTTGTCAATTTATTTTCCCCCTTTAGTAAAGTCTCCTTTAGACTTAGATGAATTTGTATAGAGACCAAACCAAGCTGCCCCTGCTCCTACGACTACTGATATTAAACCTGACTGTTGCATGGTTGGGTCTTCTAATCCCATGAACCAAAAGGTGGTATAATATAATAAATACATATATACACTTAAGAAAGCACGAGGTATAATCCTCCAGCTATCTACAGCCTGTGCCACAAAGATTAATTTTTGATAAGGGTTATCGTTCTTCTCATCTTCTAACTCTCTTATCCTATCTTTTAATTCTGACTTTTCTTGTAGTAAAGCCATGAATTTATTAAGGTCAATCTCTACCTCATTTCTATCCATATCTCCACTGAAGCCACTCATGCCCATGTTGTTATTCATTTTGCCCCCTTACTTTTTAACTAAGCTACCACCAAAGTACATACCTATGATTGCTGATACAAGGTTTGTATCTAGTTGTGTTATTACCAAGCCTTGGAAAGTTATCCACTCAAAGACTTCTCTACCATCTGTAAAGAAAAGAAAGCCCGGTTGAAATAGTGTGTAGCCTACTGTTACATCTACATCAGGATAATAAACTGCTACAAGCTTTGGAAGTATCACGATTGCAAAAATAGATGAGAGTGCAATGATACGTCTTGTCCATTGAAACCCTACATTATCTACATTTCGTGCAGACTCAATAGCTTTAAGTTGGAACTCTCCTCTTGTAATTAATAATTTTTGCTCGTCTTGTCTAGCCTTTATACGTTGAGACCACAGACTTAATAAACTACTAAGAAGTGTAGAACCTAACATAGTTATAATTTCAAATGGGAACATATTATTTATCTAAGGTTAAAGTTGATTCAAGTAAATCGTTTATAGAATCTAATAAATACTCTGGCACATCTGCACCAAGTATATCATCTTCGTTGTATGCAATCATATAAGACTCTATAAGGTCTTCATACAACGGTCTAAAATCTTCTCGCTGTATCCAAGGCTCGTTACAAATTGTACGAGCTTTACAATCTATTCTGTAAGCTTTGTCTAATTGTTTCTCTGTGTAAAGTAGCATTATTGTGGTCTTTTAGCCAGTCGTTCATTAAATAAATTTCTTTTTGACTCATCTTTTCCAGCATAATGATATTTATACCAAGCATCATTCGGACTTATTTTTCCTGTAACTAAATCGTCTACAGCAAAATTTGGTTTTTGTAATTTATCTGTATAAAACATTGCATCCTGTAAATCTTCTGGTATTTTAGAAAAATCTAAATCTTTATTTTTAAATAGTTCTATTTCTTCTTTTGTCAATGGTAAATTATTTTTTGCTTTATAATTTTTATACCTATTTACATATACTGAACTAGAACCAGTTAAGTCTTTATATTTTTTATATTCCTCTGGATTATTTTTAACAGCTTCTCTTCTTAAACTATCCATTTCAACTTGATATTTACCACGACCTATTCCTTTAGGATCATCGTTTTGTGTACGAGTTGGTATACTATCAGCTTCGACCCATCCTACATCGTCTGCAAATTGGCTAAATAACTTTGTTTGTTCAGGTGTCCATCCTCTTTTTTTTGCTGCTGTTTGTAATATATTTTCAGCAGCACTATGTGGACCACCATGTTTAAAACCTAACCTATCCATTTGCTCTTGATAAGGTTCACCAGTGTACGGATTAATTCTATCTGCTGGGTTTTCTTTAGTAAAGGGTACGTTGTCTTCTCCTTCTACTATACCGCCTACAGATTTTCTTAAACGCATTAATTCTTCAGGAGCATAAGTTCTATACTCATTATTAATATCTTCAACAATTGGTAAGTAGTGATAATCATAAAACATATTATTATACTCTTCATAAAATGTAGTAAAAGACATAGTAGAAAAATCGCCTTTATTTCTAATATTTCTTAATTGAGATTCAGTAAATCTTAATGGAATAAATGAATTATTACTGTCAAGAAAATTACTTTTTTCTCCGTTGGTAAAAAATCTTAATGTACTTTGGACTGTATTTTTTAAATAAATTCTATCCACATCAAAATGGTGAGCTGCTTCCAAAGCGAGTTTAGCATCTGAAAAATTTGAATAGTAATTACTATTTGCACGTTTGTATGTATTTAATAATTCGTTAGGAGTAACACCTTGTTTTATAGCACCTTTTAAAAAATCTCTTTGTCCTTCGTATTTTTTATTTAAATCAAACATTTTAAAATAAAAATCTCTTTTAAGTTTAGCCGGTGTAACTACTTGTGTTCTTTGTCCAGTCAGTCTAGAAAATAATTCAGTACCAAGACTTGTTTCTCCCCTTTTAATTTTTTCTCTTTTTTTACCGGCAAATAAACTAATATCATCTTGTATTTCTCTAGGAATAACTCCGGTAGATAAATGTTTAAACCCAGCCATTATATTACCTAACGATAAATATCCTTCAGCAGGATTATATCCATCAACTAATTTGTTAGTTTCATAGTCTCTACCCTTATTAAAAGTTATATCTAAAAGTTTGTCTGTAAGAATAGCAGGACCTGTAAAAGGTTTTAAAAATAACATCATAGATTCTTTCATACCTTCTAAAACTTTATCACCTACAAATTTAGAGGGAATAGTTGGGTCGGTAGCTTCATTTAAAAAAGCTCTAAGAACATCTGTAACGGGAGCTGAAGGGTCAGTATACGTTAAATCAATATACTCAATGTTTCCTTTTTCATCTCTATCAAATATTAAAGCACTACTCTTAGACCACTCTGCTAATCCTAAATTTTTTAAAGCTTTTTCATCTTCATCAGTAACACCAAAAGCCATCTTTGTAAAATCTGTAGCTCCTTTAGCACCAGCATAAGTTACAACAATTTGAGAAGCCAATCTTTTTAAACCTCTTTCTACTAGAACTTCATTACCAGTTCTAATTTCATCCATACCACGCATAATAGTATTATAATTATTTCTGTACTGTTCTGCTGTAAATGAAAAGAAATTACCAATAGGAGCTTGTCGTAATATTTGTATACCCGGTGCAATTAAATCATAAGTAGGCATTGTATCTCTAATAATATTTGCAGCTTCTCTCTTTAAACTATTTAAATTTCTATTAGGATATGCTCTTTGTAAAGTTTCTAACTCTTTATTATAACCTGTTATCCTCCATATATCATCTTCACCTACATATACATCAGTGATTTTCTTATTAATTTTAGAAAATTTTGATTGAGCTTTTAAAGGATTTGTAATTAAAGATTCTTTTTCTAAATTAATGTAATCATTAAATAATCTTTTAAATTCTCCAACCTTTACGTTTTGATTTACTAGTCCCAAACTTTGATACTCTACATATAAATCGCCTAAAGCTTTATCTTTACCTTTAGGATTATTTCTAATTTGATTGTAAACTGTTTTTAAAGATTGCGTTGTATCATCTGTAAAAGGGTTCATTCCATTACGAGCTAAAATAATTCCACCACCAACTGTGTTTCTAACATGTGTAGTTAAATTATAAACGGTAGCAGCAGCCTGAGAAAAACCTTTTAAACTTAATGCTTTCCCGTACAGTTGCCAACCCCAACCAACATCAGAAACGTTAGACATTTTTTCAAACAATCTTGCAATTCCCTCAGTAGTGTTTACTCCATTAAGTTTGTGAAAACCTTGTCCAGTAATTTTAGCTGCAACTAGTCTTTCATCTGGAGCTACTGATGATTTACCGGTACCAGTAAAAAACCATTTGCCCTTACCCTGTTTATATAAATCATCCATTAATTTATATTGAGATATTTCATTAGATAACGTTTCAATGGTTCTAAAAACAGAAGTACTGGCAGGTACTTGACCACCTAATAATTCGTTAATTGCAGGAGTAATATTTTTTCTAGCTTGAAAAACTTTTTCAGCTTTTTTTGCACCAAACACCGCATTAATATGAGATTCAAAATTATTAAAAGCTTTACCTTTATTTTTATTTAACAATCCATCTACAAATTTTCTAGCTTCTTGATCGTACCATCCACTAGGTCGAGGTCTTTGCCTACCAGCATTTGCATCTGTAGCCTGTAAACCCTTTTTAATTTCATTTATAGCTCTGTTATAAACATCATTACTAGGTTTATAATTAGGATTTTCAAAGGCTTCATACGTTTTCCTAAGATATTTACCCATATTAATGTTTATTTCATCTCTAATTTTTTTAGGAATGTATGTAGAGTTAGCTAACATTGTACTTAATTTGTCAATGTTGTTTCTTGCATCTAATGCCGGTTCTCTAATTTCTTTAGGTAAATCTTTTAGTGTTATTGTTTTTTTTCCTTTCTTTTGTCCTGTTAAATAATGTTGAAACAACTCTTCTATCTCATCTGTTTTTAATTGACTTCCTTTTGCAACTTTGTTAATATTTAAAACAAGCTGAGAATGAATATCCATAGCTCTTGTTGACCATGCAATTTTATTATACTCTGAACTCTTTATAATATCTAGCATACCCGGAGCATACATACCTCCTCGTGTTGTAAAATTATAAATTCCTTTTTGTACAAATCCCCAAGCTTTGTTAAGTGCACTATCTTCTTCAACAATGTCTAAATTATTAATTAAAGGTACATCTATTTTTTCTGGTTTAGGCTTTGCAAGTTTAGTCGCAGAGTCAGCTTGTCTAGCTCCTAAAATTAATTCTTTAAATTTTGCAACAGCTTCCGGTCCTTCAGCTTTAACTTTGTTTACAAGATTTGTAACACCTTTTACAGTAAGTTTCCCACCACCAATAACAGTTCCAAATACTCCAGCAAAAGTTAAACCATCTACTAACAAAGTTAGTCTACGTGCTGCTTCAGGACTATCATCATCAGTATCTAAATAATTTATTAGTGCAGATAATCTATTATCATCTTCACCAATATAATTACTTAGTGTACCAGCAACAATTCCAAAGTCAGGCTCATCTGCAAAAGTAAACTGTGAAGCAACTTCATACCTACCAATTGTTCCAAATCTTTTTGAAACTGTATCGAGTTGTCCTAATCTTTTAGCTGCTCGTTCTTCTAATGCTAATTGAGTTTTAGAAGGTCTTCCTCTTAATCTTTTTGGAGCTGATAATCCTTGCTTTAAAACATCTACTGCTTTATCTATAGGTCTTCTTGTAACCGCAAAAGCTGCAGCAATTTCTCCAGCCGGTCTAAGAATAGATTCAGTAGTCGTGGTTGGTTCTTCTAGTTCATAGTAAACTTCTCCTGTTTTAGGATCAGTTTTTTTCTCATATATATCTTTACCGGCTAGTGGTCTAAAAATTTTATCAACCCTTCTATCAATATCTTCTTGATCTGGTAAAAATTTATTAGTTATATTACCAACACCGGGAAGTAATGTGTCAGTAGCTTTAGTTATAACACGAGGAACAAGCCCCACTAAAGCAGCAGTTGTTTCACTATATGGAGAAACTAAAGTTCGTCTTGTACTTTCCCAACCTCTACCTTCTGCAGCAAACAGTTCTTTTTCTTCTCGTTCTTCTTCAGTAACTCCAAAGACATCTTTATAATAGCTTGGATTTTCTTTTAATTTATCAGTGGGTTTGGAAGGAGAAAAAAATTCTTTTATTGTGTGATCAAATTCTCCATCAGCATTATCAATAGATAATTTTACAAACTCATCAAAGTTATAATTATTATAAAATGCTTTTTGAGATGTGTAAAGTTTTTCTAATTCTTGAATATCTGTTTCTAATTCTCTATCTTTAGAAATACTTTGTTTATAAATTTCAAAACGAGATGGCATTGACGAATCCTATATTAATCGTTTGGTTTTCTAAGATCGCTAAACATATCATATGCAGTATTAACTCCAGTTCTAGAAGGTGACCTAAAAGGGGCTGCTTCATTTTTCTCTGTCAAAAGACTTTCATATCCTCTAATCTCTTGATCTCCGGGAGTAGCTATATCTAACAAACGTTTAATATTTGTATATTCATTCTCTTCATACTGTCTTTTTTGTAATTCAAAAAATATTGTACTATACTGTGAATTTTCTATTCGTGTATTATTTCTAGAGTCGGATAACCCACCTGTCTTGTTAAGCTCAAGAAGTTGTTCATACGCTTTTGGATTATTTTCTCTTAATAAAAGTTTTAACTCATCAGAAACCGGAGTAGCTCTTACTGCAGCTCTATATGCTGAAGGTTGTGTTCTTGCTTCGGCTGCAAGTTGAGTCGCTGTTGCAATTCTTATATTTTGAGCAATTCTTCCTTGTGAAAGCATTCCTCGACCTTTATCAATTTGAGCTTGAATATACGCATTAGCTTCTTTTTTGACATAATTATTTCTTTCTTCATCTGAAGCAAAGGTGGTTGCACCTCTTATATCTAAAGCTAACTGACCAAAGAAAGCAGCATCGTCTTCTAAGTCTTGTCTTCTATTTGTTATACCTGTAGCTTGTCTAATTTGTGAAGCTAACTCTCTAGTAATTTCATCTTCAGTCATACCATCATCTATTAAGCGTTGTTTATTAGCGTTAAATTTTTCAGTAACTGCATTAATTTTTTCTTCATTTTCAACTATATATCTGTTTATAGTGTTATTAACTAAAATTTCTTCAGCCTTACCAACGGTTCTTTCTTCTGGGCTTAAGTTATTAAATCGTTTAAAAGAATTAGTATATATTGGACTATCTGTACCTATATTAAATCGTGCTGCTTCTTCATCAAAGCCATCCATTGAAATTTTAATACTTTTTACACCTGTAATACCAAGTATAGGTGTAGCTCCTCGTGCAACTGCTTTAGTATAAACATCACTTTTTTCTACTAATTTGTTATAATTTTCTTCAGCTTTAATATAATTGCTTTCTAATTTTTGATCCCTTTCTTTACCTATACCAACCTTGTTCAACACTCTATGTACTAAACTTACTTCAGTAGGACTAGTAATTTTTCTTTGTTCAGCTTTAAATTTATTTAACACTGGCTCTGCATAAGCTTCAAACGAACCTAATCTTTCTACTGTTTCCCCATCATAAATTTCTTTGAATTTTTCATATTGATTCTTAGCAAAATTATTTTTCCACTCTTGTTTCAGTTTATTTGCATCTTCATTTGAACCATCAAACCTTGTAGACATTCCTAGCTTAGTTACATATTTATCAAACTCTATTTCTGCATCTGCATCATAATATTGATTCAACCCTTTATTTTGAATCTCATCATATTGATTTTGTAATTTAAACTGCTTATCATAATTAGTCTTAGCTTCTGCAGAAGCAATAACTTTTTTATCTTCTAAGTCTTGTAAATTTTGCATAACTTGAGATTGCATTTTACTTTCTTTAGCATTAAATAAAAAAGATGCTAACAATAAGTTTCTATTTCTATTACTTTGTTTTCTGTTACCACTAAAATAAGCTGTAGCTAAATCTGCAAAGTTTGTACCTGCACTTTTTTTACCTAATAAACTTGTGAAATCTTTTGCTGCCATGTTACTTATCCCCTTTACTTAATAAACTATTAGGTTGGTCTTGTTTTTCTAATAAACCTTTTGGTAATTCAATTTGTTCTATTTGTTCTCTAACTTCTACCGGTATAGTTTGTGGATTAATTCTATTAACTGTTTGATTTTTAATTTCTTCTAAAGCTGTTAAACCCCTTTTAAAAGTTTTTTCTTGTTGCTCTCCAGTTATTTCTGGTTCTTTCTCATCATCACCTGTATCAACAACATATTTAATATTTGCTTTTTCAGCCAATGCCATAATCATATACATAGTTGGCTCCATTAATAACGTCATTAAATCAGGATTCCATTTACCTTCTAAGAAACCAGAATATAAAACAATAGATGCAAGGTCTACAATACCTACACCATTAGCAACTGATTCTAATAAATTAGGAACAGTTTCTGGAGTTGTTAATACACTAAATACATACAAAGATGCTTCTTTAGTATTAACAAACTCTGGTGGTTGCTCCCATTTGTAAGGTTGTTCTGGACTATTTGTAAGTGATTGTCCGGGTACAGCTTTACCTGTAGCTAAACTATTACCTAAAAATTCTGTTGCTTTTTCTGATATTGCCATGTTCTTATCCTATTTGTGGAGTTGCTAATGGTTGATAAAATTGTGATAAATAATTTGGAGAACCTGTTCCATAAAGAGTTTGTTGTGATAACTCTTGGAAGCTAGGCATACGTGTCATCCCTGTAGCTGCCATTGCTGAAGGTCCGACTGCTTGTATATAATTTCCTTGAGCAGCTTCTGATATAGGCTTTTGTGAAACACCAGCACTTCTAAATGGTTCTTCATAATCACCTTGTAACTCACCCATAATTAATCCAGTTGTAACACCTTGTACAGTTTCACCTACAAAATCATCACCAAATAGTTTACCATCCTTTCCTAGTACAAAGTCTTTAAGTTTACCAGCTCCTTTTGCAAATAAAGATTTAGGTTGTCCGGCTGGAGCATCAGCTAATAATTGTTGAAACTCTGTAGGTTCAACTGGACTCATTTGAGCATTAACAACTTCACTACCCGGAAAAGGTACAGACGAAGAAGAAGAAGTAGGAACAAAGTCTTGTAAATTAATATTATCAATACCAAACTTTCTTTTGTTTGCTATATCGTCTGCTATTGCATTAAAATCAACAGTTGGACCTGAAGTAGCTTGACCTGATACAGGAGCATTAAAACTATCTGTAAGCATTTCTGGAGATATTTTACCAGCTTCTAAATTTGTATATTTACTTGAATCAAAAGCTAATTGAGTTTGATCTGCAAGATTATTTTTAACAACAGATAAAGGTTGGTCTAATGCAGGTACAGCTTCATTAATAAGACTATCTGTAATAGTTGGGTAAACATTCGTAGAGCCAGAAAGAGCAGCACTATCAATTGCACTAATAGCTGAGTTAGCTATGTCCATATTATTTGTAGCGTTTGCTATTTGACCAGCAACTGTTTGATTTGTTGCAGTAGTTGATACAGCTTGTTTTGCCAAATTGTCACCAGCTAGTAAAGCTGTTTCACTTAGTTTTGCCGATGCACCCGCTGATTGTACTCCTGATGCAGCTATGGCTTCTGCAGCAGCAGCATCACTTGCAGCAGTTGTAGCAGCTTGAGTAGCTGTTGTAGCTGTAGTAGCTGTCGTTGCAGCAGTTCCACTAGCAGCAGCTCCTGCTCCACCAAAAGCACTACTTGCCCAACCTGTTAAAGTTTTAGCAACAGGACCCATAAGCATGTATAATCCTACAGCACCTATAACCGCACCTAATTTGCTTCCAAAAACTTTACCAAGTTTTTTACTTATTTGTCTACCTATTTTTCTTAACCATCCCATTATCTATCTCCACCACCTGTAAAGTTAAAATAACTACCAGTTTGATTTCCAACCAATCCTGTTGTATATGAATTACTTAAATTTGATAAAAGATTAGATAAATAATTATCATATACTTCACCAGATTTACCTTCGTTAGCCATAGCTGTTGATATGATCTGTGCCTTTCTATTTTCTTCGTTTTCAAAAGCTCTAAAATCAAAGTCAGCTTGGTCTCTTAACTCTTGCCATAAGAATGACTGAGACTGCATTGTCATACCATAAGCATTTTGTGCGTTCTGCATATTGATTTGATTTTGTGCAGCAGTGTTAATGGTGTTAGCTTGTCTTCTCCACTGAACATTAGAAGCTTCAACAGCAGCAGCGTTTTGTGCGTTCCATTGATTCCTTGCAAAGTCTTGTTGAGAATTAAACTGGTCTACCTGTGTAACTAACTGAGCATTAAATTTATTTACATCAGCTTGTCTTTGTGCATCTCTAGCTGCAGCAGCGTTAGCTTGTGTAGCATTAAACTGCTCCATTGCATTCATTTGAGAAGCATTATATTGATTCATCTGTGCTTGTAAGTTACTCATAAACTGATTAGTTTGATTTTCACTAGCAGCATTAAACTGAGCTGCAGCATTTTGAGCAGCTTGATTACTTAATACACGTTGTTGATTTTGTTGAGCTTTTAATACATTTGCTTGTTGCTTATTGTTTAAGTTTTGCATATCCATTTGTAGGAATGCTTGAGCATTTTGTATTTGTGTACGTTGATTAAAGTCTGCTTCTGCTAAGTTAGCCTGAGACATTAATGCTGCATCTTGTATAATAGCTTGTTGGTCCATACTAGCATTTGTAATACCAACAGTTTGTAAAAACTTACTGTTAGATAATGCAGTTTGTTGGTCAGCACTAAACTGAGCCATATTCATTTGAAAAACATTTTGAGCATTGGCAAGTGCTGTTTGTTGTCCTCTTGCAGCATTAGCTTCAGCTTCTTGAGCTTCTATAGCTTTTTGCTGTCCTACACTAGCTTGTATCGCTTGTGCATTAGACTGTGCAAGTGGCATAGCTGATGTTATAATAGCATTGAACAAGGCATCTCTACCTACAGTAGATGCTGACATACCACGCTGAGCTAACATAGCTTCAACACTAGCTACAGCCGGAGCAGCCCATGTAGGAATCTCACCCTCTTCAATACCTTTTAATAAACTATCTAATTGATTAGATACTAATGCATCTTCAGGTAATCCAGCAATAACTCCACGTTGAGCTTCACTGAAATCCATCAGTCTAGCTTCTAAAGCTTCTGGGTCATTACCTAACTCTTCAATATCTGAAGCACTTAGTCCAGCATTTTCTAATTGTTTCTTAGCTCTAGTTACTCGTGCTAAAGAACTTCCAACATTTTGTACTGCTGTAGATTGAGCTTCAGGACTTAATGTACCAACAACTCTTTCAGCTAATGCACCTTCTGGAATGTCAATGGTTGCAGCTTCGGTTGGGTCTATACGTTCAACCCCTGCAGCTTGAGCAATAGCATCATCTGATACTTTACCTTCTGCAGCTTCTACCTGTGCATCCGGAGATACAGTGGTTGCTGTCATTTGTGCAGCTTGTATCTCTTGTGGAGTTTGTGCAGTTGTTACATCACCTGTAGTAACTGTCTCTGGTGCAACTTGTGCAGCTTGTGTAGCATCCACCTTTGTAGGGTCTGCCATTGTTGTAGTTTCAGAATCTAACGAAGTATCTCTCACCATTTCGTATTGTTTAGGTGGAGAACTAGGTCTACCATCAAATCTTAAAGGTTCTTCCATTCCTCTTGGACCTTGTGGTCCTACAGGTCTGTCTGGTTGTTTTACTTCTCTTCTTACAAATCCAACTTTTTCAGCATCTGGAATAACAGCAGCACTAGGAACAACTCCTCTTGCACCTTGTTCTACTCTAGTAGCAGTATCAGCAATACGTTTTTTTCTATCTTCTTGATCTACGTTATCGCCTTGAGCATAACCAACTCTACCACCTTTAGTGTAGTCTTGTCTAGAACCGTTACTGTATCTTTTTCTATCTTTTCTTTTTGACATTATTAAATCCTATATACCTATTTTACTTAACTTCAAACAATTTGTCAAGCTTTTCACCGATTTTATCTATTCTATCCATGAGTACTGTCATATCATCTTTTAGCTCATCTTTGGTTACATAACCTTTTGCAATCTCTTCACGAGTCTTGTTCAGCAATATATCTTGTCTTCTAAGCTCTCCAGAGTTCTGTTTAATCTGAAACCAAATAGGGGCTAAGACTAAAGTTATAAAGATGTTCCAAATGATATACGCTGATAGTTCCATGTTATGCTCCTAGTTCTGGAAATTCACCTAGAGGTCTTTCCATCACTGGAGACTCTTCAGTACCTGTATTTACGTACGCGTATAAAGCTGCTAAAGCATCTACGTCTGCAGCACCATCAATCATTGCACACATGTCGTTAGACTTTGTACGCACTGCAGCTCTCCAAGTTGCTATATCGCTTGGTACTGCTGTACCACCTTCTGCAGCTCTAACAACCATCCAGTCAGTGTCTTGTAAGATACCACCGGCTTGTGAGTTTATAATTTGCTTATGGTTGTACTTAAGACCTCTAGTAACGTTACCATCTTCATCGGTGACATCATCTATAGCCTTTGCTGTAGCTGTACCATAAGAAGCTGTTACAACGCTATCTGCAAAGTCAAAGCTTTGATTGGTATTGATATAATACTCTTTATCTTTTAAGTTTGTGTTGTCGATAACGATTTCATAAATCCCAATAGCTTCTAGTTCTGAAGCTGTCCAAAGCATAAAGATATTGCTAGGGTAATTAACTTCTCCTATAGTCATGCCTTTAGGTCTTGTAAAGACTTGTGTTACGTTATCTGATTCTACTAAAGCCCACATAATTTACCTCGCTGTTGTTGGGATTCCTGTTGATGTTACAAATGGATTTTCTGCAAATGCCAT
>Ga0222719_10003037_pt1 | contig 15056 bp, 12 predicted proteins | sample C33_34DmetaG_FD_165039 | JGI IMG/M metagenome (GOLD analysis project Ga0222719, IMG submission 165039) | Estuarine water microbial communities from San Francisco Bay, California, United States - C33_34D | ecosystem: Environmental > Aquatic > Marine > Unclassified | place: USA: California...
CCACGCGGACGCGCAGATCAATGGCGCGCTTCCATTGGCAAAACAACTGGGCTGCAACCCGCGCGATCTTGCAACAGAGATTGTCGACTCCGGCCAGTTAGCTGATCTGTGTTCTGAAACTGAGGTTGCGGGGCCAGGGTTTATCAATGTCACATTCTCGAACTCAGTCATCAACTCTTTGCTTACAGAAGTCGCAAACGATGAGCATCTTGGGCTTCGGCAGGCGTCTAACGCTCGGACGGTTGTGGTCGACTATTCGGCGCCGAACGTGGCGAAGGAAATGCACGTTGGGCACCTTCGCTCGACGGTGATTGGTGACGCGCTGGTTCGTATGTACACCGCAGCTGGCCATCGTGTCATCCGAGAAAACCATATTGGTGATTGGGGACGGCCATTCGGAATGCTCATTGAGCATCTGCTTGATCTTGGCGAGGAAGTCGCAGCATCGGGGCTTGGACAAGGCGATCTTGACAGCTTTTATAAGGCGGCGAATGCAAAGTTCAGTGAGTCTGAGGAGTTCCAGGAACGTTCACGTCAACGTGTTGTGCTGTTGCAGGGCGGCGACGAAGAAACACATGTGCTGTGGAACCGACTCGTGGCAATGTCAACCGAGTACTTCAACACCGTGTACGAACAACTCGGCGTGCTGTTGGTTGACGATGACCTGATGGGTGAGAGCAAGTATCAGCCGTTGATGCCGGAGACCCTTGACCGTCTTGAAGCATCCGGATTGATGTCTGAAAGCGAAGGAGCAAAGGTTGTTTTCCCACCCGGGTTTACCAACCGTGATGGCGACCCGTTACCGCTCATTGTGCAGGCGCGCACTGGGGGATTCAACTACGCGACGAGTGACCTCGCATGCGTGATCGACCGCGTTGAACGACTTCATGCGGATCTCATGCTGTATGTGATCGGTGCGCCTCAACAGCAGCACCTTGAGATGGTGTTTGCCGTTGCAAACATGGCTGGTTGGATGCCCGATGGTGTGTCGGCGATTCACGTTGCATTCGGAAATGTGCTGGGCGACGACAAGAAGATGTTGCGCAGTCGAAGCGGAGAGTCGGTCAAGCTGGTCGATTTGCTGTCGGAAGCGGTTGAGCGAGCCGCGTCAGCGGTGGAAGAGAAGAACCCGAGTCTTTCGGATTCTGAACGGGCGGACGTTGCCCAAATGATTGGCATCGGCGCAGTCAAGTACGCAGACCTCTCAACTGACCGAGTACGCGACTATGTCTTCGATTGGGATCGCATGCTTGCCTTCGATGGCAACACTTCCCCATATCTGCAGTACGCACATGCACGTATTCGGTCGATCTTCCGTCGCGCCGCCGATGACCAAGTTTCGGCAGGGGCGATTGCGGTGCATGAAGCAGCTGAACGCGCCTTGGGCCTACGACTTCTTAGTTACCCAGCAGCGGTCGCTGATGCGCTTGAATCAAATTCTCCCCATCGACTGTGCACCTACCTGTTCGAGCTCGCACAACTGTTCACGGCGTTCTATGAGCATTGTCCAGTTATGAAGTCCGAGGGAGATATTCGTGCATCCCGTCTCGCACTCTGCGATCTCACCGCTCGCACCCTGTCGGCAGGTCTTGACCTCCTAGGGATCGACGCCCCGGAGCAGATGTGAACTCGTTGCCTCGTCATCTGTTGCCCGACAACGCAGCGGTCGCGTCCGATGGCTCACTCATGATCGGTGGTGTGAGCGTTGCCGATCTCGCAGCAGAGTTCGGTACTCCATTATTTGTGTATGACGAAGAGCACCTCCGTGATCGGTGCCGACAAGCGGTAACTGCATTTGGGCATCAATCAGCGGTATACGCAACAAAAGCATTTCTTTGCCGGGCGATGGCCGATCTTGCATACTCCGAAGGAATGATGCTTGACGTCGCTTCGGGCGGGGAACTGCACGTTGCTCTATCGGCAGGTGTTCCGGGGTCGGCCTGCGTGCTCCACGGGAACAACAAAAGCCTCGTCGAATTGCAGATGGCAATCGATGCGGGCGTGCACGCGATTGTTGTTGATTCGTTCGACGAGATTGACCGTCTTGAGCGACTAGGGGCTGAGGCAGGGGCAAAAGTGCCTTCGGTGTTACTACGCATCACGCCTGGGGTTTCAGCGCACACGCATGAGTTCATCTCCACCGGCCAGAACGATTCGAAGTTTGGTTTCAACCTCGAAAACGGTGATGCTGAACGAGCGGTTCAACGAGTGCGATCATCATCGGTATTGAGCCTCATTGGGGTCCATTGCCACATCGGTTCGAACGTGTTCGACGCGGCAAGTTTCGCAAAGGTTGCGCAGGTGATGGCAGAGTTCGCGATTCCGCTCGACTTGCCCGAACTCGTTCTTGGTGGTGGTCTTGGCGTCCCTTACGTAGCAGGTGAGGAAGCTCCAACTATCTCAACTTGGGGATCTGTACTCCTCGATGCATGCGAAGCGCTCGGGGTTCGATCGCGGGTATCAGTTGAGCCTGGCCGGGCGATCGCCGCCGCAGCCGCAATCACCGTGTACACCGTCGGTACCGTGAAAGACATTCCGGGTGTTCGCAGATACGTCTCGGTTGATGGTGGAATGAGCGACAACCCTCGTCCGGTGTTGTACGGGTCGGGTTATGAAGCAGGTCTCGTGAGAGACCCATTCGCTGATCGGACGTTGACGGCTCGAATTGTTGGAAAGCACTGTGAGAGTGGTGACGTATTGGTGGCGGATGCACGACTGCCAGAAGACCTTTCTGTAGGTGACTTGTTGTTTACGCCTGTGACTGGTGCGTATGGGCACTCCATGGGGTCGAACTACAACAAGGTCTTACGGCCTGCTGTGGTGTTCGTTCGTGACGGAACTGCCCGCCTCGTCGTTCGACGTGAGACCTACGACGACCTACTGGCGACCGACATCTTTGGTGCCGACAGCTGACCGATCAACTTGACCCGCGAGAGCGGCTCTCGAGATACCGCTGAGAGGCGGCTCTTGATTCCTCGTCGTGAAGCGCAACCACGAGGGTGTCTGCATCATTTGCGTTTCGAGCGGTGCCCGCAATTTCTTCCATGACGGCATTGACCTGTGTTTTCGTTGCGAGCAACGAAAATGTTGGCTTGCTTGCAAGCGACTCGGCAAAGGATGCCACCTCTGAGATGAGGTCATCGTCGGGGACAACCCGGTTGACGAACCGAAGCTGGCGTGCTTCCTCAGCATCGAAGGGTCGACACGACAAGATGAGCTCCTTTGCGACTGCTGGGCCGACTTCTCGGACGAGTCGGGGTACTCCTCCCCATGCGAGAGGTATCCCAAGGTCAACTTCTGGAATGGAGAACCGAGTGCCGACCGCCGCAATGCGTAGGTCACATGCCGAGGTGAGAACAACGCCGCCGCCAACGCAATGACCGTGAACTGCGGCGATCGTGAGTTGTCGCATGTTGGTGACCGTGTCGGCCATAACGCGGCCAAGTTCAGCACCTGCTCGCGGGTTAGCCCCGCCGTACACAGTCGTGAAGTCATTGAGGTCAAACCCTGCGGTGAAGGCACGACCCTCACCTCTGAACACCACGACCTTGATGTCGTGCTGGTCCGATATCCATGTGCAGAGCTCGATGATTTCAGACATCAACGTCACCGATAGAGCATTGAGGCGCTCGGGACGATTCAACACGACTGTGCCGACTGGTTCATCAGCGGTGCGTTCCCAGCGAAGGGAGTTGAGCACGGGACATTCACGATCTGCCATAGATCTATCGAAGCATGAGATGTGCCATTCAGCCGTGTCGGGGCTGGTGTGGGCGCTCGCGGATAGCCTCTGAAGGGTGAAAGAACAAGCAGTTTCATCAGCCGCTCGGCAGGTTCGTGTCGGATTGCTCGGCTGCGGCAATGTCGGCGGCGCATTGGTCCCGCTATTGCGGTCTCAGCGTGAGTCGATCGCGGTTCGAACTGGCTTGGAACTTGTTGTGACATCTGTTGCGGTTCGCAATATGTCGCGAGATCGTGGCGTTGATCTTGGTGACGTTGCGCTGACGAACGACGCAATGGCGGTGGTATCAGATCGCGAGGTGGACGTCATTGTTGAGGTGATCGGCGGCATTGAGCCGGCTCGAGAACTCATCGTTGCAGCACTGTCAGCAGGTAAGCCGGTCATCACTGGCAATAAAGAACTTCTTGCAAATCACGGGGCCGAACTCTTTGAGCTCGCGGATTCAAACGGTGTTGACCTGCTGTTCGAAGCCGCCGTTGCAGGCGGGATCCCGCTAATTCGTCCGCTCCGCGAAAGTCTTCGCGGTGAACCCGTGTCAAGAGTGATGGGAATTCTCAACGGCACGACGAATTACATCCTGTCGAAGATGACAAATGAGGGTGCTGACTATGGTGATGCACTTTCTGATGCCCAGCGCCTTGGGTACGCCGAGCGTGACCCCACAGCTGATGTTGAGGGCTTTGACGCCGGAGCGAAAGCGGCAATTATTGCGAGCATCGCATTTGGGGTGAAGGTCGTTGCTGGCGATGTGTATCACGAAGGCATCAGCAATATCACTGCGAGCGACATCGCGATCGCCGGGCGTTTGGGATACGTGGTCAAGCTTCTTGGAATTGCTGAACAAGATCGCGAGACGGGCGAAGTAGCGGTCCGAGTCCACCCTGCAATGGTCCCCAATGAGCACCCACTTGCCTCTGTTCGAGATTCGTATAACGCGGTGTTCGTTGAAGGTGATGCCGTTGGATCATTGATGTTTTACGGCCGCGGCGCTGGCGGAAGCCCAACCGCAAGTGCGGTTCTGGGCGATCTCATTGATGCTGCGGTGAATCTCAGTCAAGGCACTCATGGTTCGCTTGGCACGTTCCAACGTGCTCGAGTGCGGCCGATCGACGCAACGAGCGCTGAATATCTTCTTGCTCTCGATGTGCTCGACCAGCCTGGTGTGTTGCACAGCGTGACAGGTGTATTTGCTGAACATGGCGTCAGTATCCGTGCAGCTGAACAGGAAGGTGCAGGAGAAGAGGCGCGACTGGTGTTTATTACGCACGAAGCAGTTGAGTCGTCTGTGCAGGCAACTGTTCGGCAACTCCGCGAGCTTGATGTCGTGCGTCGCATCGGTGGGTTGATCCGAGTGATCGGGGCGTAGGTGAAATACGTATCGACCCGAGGCAGTGCACCTGAATTGGGCTTCTCCGATGTCTTATTGAGTGGGCTTGCATCTGACGGCGGGTTATACGTGCCAACTGAGTGGCCTTCGCTGCCGTCAATCGGTAGCGATTATTCCTCGGCGGCCGTGGCAATTATGTCGGCGTATATCGGTGACGATATTCCAACCGATGTGCTCATCGAACTGGTTGGCGATTCGTACGCAACGTTCCGCCATCCAGCGGTTGCGCCGCTCGTTCAAATCGATGATGAACTCTGGATCCAGGAACTTTTTCACGGCCCAACGCTTGCGTTCAAAGATCTTGCGCTTCAAGTTGTCGGTCGACTATTTGACTACGTGCTTGCCGAGCGAGGCGAGCGGGTAACGATTGTTGGGGCAACAAGTGGTGACACGGGATCTGCCGCAATCGATGCAGTCAAAGCATGTGACAACGTTGACATCGTTATTTTGTATCCGCATGGCCGGACGAGCGAGGTGCAGCGACGTCAGATGACCACCGTTGACTCACCAAATGTGCACGCTGTGGCAATCGATGGCACCTTCGACGATTGTCAGGATCTCGTGAAAGCAATGTTTGCTGACGAACAACTGCGAAACGACTGCAATCTTTCGGCGGTGAACTCAATCAACTGGGCTCGAGTAATGGCCCAGATCGTATATTACGTAACCGCATCTGAGTCGCTGTCGGGTTCACCGACGTTTTGTGTGCCGACAGGTAATTTTGGCAATGTTCTCGCGGGTTGGATCGCAAAATCAACAGGTGCCTCAATTGATCATCTGTTGATTGCATCAAATGCAAATGACATTCTCGCTCGATTCGTGAATGATCGCGATATGTCAGCCGCAGACGTTGTGCCGACGCTGAGCCCAAGTATGGATATTCAGGTGTCGTCAAATTTCGAGCGACTTCTTTTTGAGATGAATGATCGCAACGGGGGAATGACAGCCGAACAACTTCAGCGCTTTCGGTCAACTGGGAAACTCGAGGTCGAAGAAGGGGAGTTTCGCGATTGGGTCTCTTCAACCTTCTCTGCCGAACGTGTTGACGACGAGCAAACGCTCGCAGAAATCGCTCGGGTCTATAGCGAAACTGGGTTGCTGATTGATCCGCACACAGCCACCGGCACGGCGGCCGCCCGCAGGAATGATCGTTCGGGAGCCACCGTGTGTCTGGCGACTGCCCATGCGGCAAAGTTTCCTGATGCGGTCGAGCGGGCCACTGGGATTCGACCAGAGTTGCCAACTGCGCTTGGCGACTTAATGGAGCGCCCTGAACAAATCACCAATCTTGATGCTGACCTCGCTGCAGTTTCGGCATTTGTGCGACAGATGTCCCGCGTTGATAGGTGATTGCCGTCAGTCGTTGATACTGCTACAGTTTGAGAGGTCAGAGCGATCGTTCTGATTTCACGAATTCAGAAATACTGATTCGTCCCACGTAGCCGGCGGCTCGCAGGGCTGTCCCCGTCACAGCAGATTTCACTTCTGCTTGGCGAAACACATGCCGTTTCCTCCGGTCATACGTGAAGCGATATCCCGCCAATTTGGCGAAGAGAAGGTGAACGTGGCTGCTCAAGCTCTCGAACAATCAGTCCTCGAAACGAAAGACAAGGAACAGCTTCTTGCGATTTCTAAAGCGTTAGGTGTCAAGGTGACAGCTCGCTCCAAGAAGGCTGACATTATTGACGCGATTCTCGCAACCACTGGCGGTGCTCCCGCAAGTGATTCGAGCAGTGGTGCTCCAGCGAAGTCGGCGCTCTCAGAAAAGCCGGCGCCTACCACTGCTGGTCCCGCCGATAAAACCACATCCGATCAGGCAACAGACAAGGCTGCTCCTGCCCCGGCAATCGATGACGAGCCGCCGGCAGAATGGGAACTCGAGTTCTCAGCTGAGCCCGCCGAGGACGTCGCAAAGGGCAATTCCTCTGCCCGCGGCGCAAACGCTCGTGAGGGGCAGCAGCGCGAGGGAGGGCAACGTCAACAGCGCGACGGGCAACGAAGTGGCCAGCGTCAAGAAGGCCAGCGCGACGGTCAGCGTCAAGAGGGGCCGCGCGACGCGGATGGCGAAAGCCGGAACCGTCGTCGTCGCCGTCGGCGCAAGGGTGGTCGCCCTGAAGATGGCCCACAGGGCGAGGATCGCGAATTTTTTGACGATGATGACGACACACCGGTTAGCAACGAACCGGTCCCCGTCGACGGATACCTCGACATGCGCGATGAGGGATACGGTTTTGTTCGGGTGAATAACTACCTGGCATCGAAGAAAGACGCCTATGTGCCAGTGCGAATGTCGCGTCAGTACGGCTTGCGCAAGGGCGACCATCTCGTTGGAATGATGCGGCCTGCTGGACGTAACGAGAAGAATCCGGCAATTCTTGAGATTCAGACGGTGAATGGGCGCCCACCTGAAGAGGCGAAAAAGCGTCGCAAGTTTGAAGATATGACGGCGCTGTTCCCCGACGAGAAACTCCGTCTCGAGAATGAAGATGACCCAACTGACATGACTTCGCGGATCATCGATCTGATCTGCCCGATTGGTAAGGGTCAGCGTGGGATCATCGTGTCGCCGCCGAAGGCGGGTAAGACGACCGTGATGAAGTCGATCGCTACGTCAATTGAGCGAAACAATCCCGAGGTTCGACTCATCGTGCTTCTGATTGATGAGCGACCAGAAGAAGTCACCGACATGCGGCGTCATGTCCGAGGAGAGGTCATCTCCTCAACCTTTGACCGTCCCAGTGATCAACACACTCAGGTTGCCGAAATGGCGCTTGAGAAGGCAAAGCGAATGGTTGAGTACGGTGAGGACGTCGTCATCATCCTCGATGGAATCACGCGTCTAAGCCGCGCCTACAACCTCGCCGCTCCGGCAAGTGGCCGAATTCTCTCTGGTGGAATTGATGCAGGAGCGTTGTACCCACCGAAGCGATTCTTTGGTGCTGCTCGCAATATTGAAGAGGGTGGGTCATTGACCATCCTCGCAACCGCGCTTGTTGAGACAAACAGCCGGATGGACGAAGCAGTGTTTGAGGAGTTCAAGGGAACCGGCAACATGGAGTTGCGTCTCGACCGAAAGCTGTCTGAACGACGTGTGTACCCGGCGATTGATGTCGACGCATCGAGTACTCGTCATGAGGAATTGTTATTCGATCGGAAACAACTGCAGATGGTGTGGAAGTTGCGCCGTGTGTTGTCAGGGCTTGCGGCGGATGGGAGCGCTGCTCCAGGCCTCGAGTTGCTTGTCGACCGTTTGAGAACATTCCGGACAAATGACGAGTTCCTTACAGAAATTGCGAAACAACCAGGAATGTAAGCACTGGCGCCCATGTGGTTCCGCTGCAGTTGCCCGCTAACATTCTGAAGTCCTGAGTCAGGAGAATTTCCCATGAAGTCCGATATTCACCCCAATTACGAAGTTGTTACTGTTCGTTGCTCCTGTGGCAACGCATTTGAGACCCGCTCAACCCGTTCCGGTGAGCAAATTCTTGAACTTTGTAACGAATGCCACCCGTTCTTCACTGGTAAGCAGAAGCTTGTTGACTCTGGTGGACGCGTCGAGCGCTTCAATCGCCGTTACGGCGATCGCGTCAAGAAGTGACCCAACCCTGAGGGGTTTATCGTGACTGAGCCTGGAACGGTTGGAGACAGCCGCCGACCGGCTCTCATTTCGTCAGCCTTGCGGTCGCTCGCCCGCGAATATCGCGATGTAGTCGATGTACCCGTCATTCCATTCCCGGGTGGCGCAGGAATTCATGACCCGTCTGGGTCATTCGTTTGGCTCGACGAGCAACCTGAGCGGCTTCTCGGTGCCGCAATTGCGCTGCACCTCAGGAAGGGCACTGACCGGCTTGATGTCGTGATCCCTGAGATTCACAGAGCGATCGCCCCTGCTGTTGCTCGCCGAGCAGCACAGTGGGATATTGGCGCCGATGTATTCCTTCTCGAGGGCAAAACACTCGCACACGTAGATCCTGCAGCCGCCGAGCTGGAACGTGAGTGTGATTTCGACGTCGAGGCGTTTCGCCCGGTGATCGTCGAGGCTGGTGCAGAGGCTGTGATTGAACACGGTGTGCTTACTGGCGAAGTTGCAGGTCTTGAAGTGTGTCGCCTGGTCTTTGAGGACGACTGGCGCTTACGCGTTGGAGTGGGATCGCAAGATCGTGAAGCGTTCCATATGTTGCATGGTGACGCGCCGGCCCTTGGCTCATTGCTGAAGGTTGTCGAATTTGTGCAGGCCTATCGTCAGCCATCCGCCGACCCGCATCCGTTAAATCGACTCTCACCCGAGAGGTGGATGCGTTCATCGTTCCTACTCACGAATCTGGCGGCTCGAGGCACGACAACACAGATGCCAGGAGTGCTACCGCGCGGCTCTATGGCCGATGCCTCTCCTGCGTTTGCAGTGACTGAACGTGATGGAAATAGGGTGCTGTATGCCTTCACTACAGGCACTGATCTAGGAGCGGTTGTTGACGCTGCTGACCACGCAGAGTGGTCAGCCCATGAGACCGAAGTTCGCGAAATCATCATTGTGGTGAAGGGGAACAACCGCCTACCAGTGCTCGATGTCATGACCCAGAGGTCGGTTCGACCAATGCGTATTGTCTCACAGGACGAACTTGTCAGTCTCTGAGAGTAACCTCAGATCACCATGACGCAGCCTTCTTCTGAGCACGATGCTCTTTTCGAGCGCCTCGCGTCTCACACCGGTGAATTCCGTGAACTAGAGCAGCGATTGGCCGATCCTGCAACAGCTGCTGATCCGAACGAACTTCGCCGCGTTTCACAGCGGTATCGGCAACTTCAGGCATTTGTCGACGCTCTCGCCGAGTGTGACCGTTTGCGCGATGACATTGCCGCAGCAAATGAACTTGCTGAGGTTTCGGAGGGCGACGATCGCTCTTCCTTCGAGGAAGAAGCGCTCGCTGGAAGTAAGAAACTGGAAGATCTTGCTCAACATGTCCGCGAGTTACTCATTCCTCCCGACCCCGATGCTGGACGCAATGTGATCATTGAAATTCGCGGGGCAGAAGGCGGCGAGGAAGCGAATCTCTTTGCCAGCGATTTGCTCGACATGTACCGCGGCTACGCCCAACTTCGTGGATGGAAAGTTGAGGTTCTGTCACATGACGCGAGTGACCTCGGTGGAACAAACCAGGTCACGTTCATTATCCGCGGCGAGGATGCCTGGCAGCGACTCAAGTTCGAAGGTGGACCGCATCGGGTACAGCGAGTGCCGGTCACCGAGAGTCAAGGACGCATTCACACGTCATCGGCAACAGTTGCGGTCCTTCCAGAAGCTGATGAGGTCGAAGTTGAGATCGATGACCGCGATCTCGATATTGATGTGTATCGATCCTCCGGAGCGGGTGGGCAGCATGTGAATACAACCGACTCGGCCGTGCGAATTACGCACCGGCCATCTGGCCTTGTGGTCACAATGCAGGATGAGCGAAGCCAGCTGCAGAATCGTGCCAGGGCGATGCAGGTGTTGCGCGCTCGGCTGAAGGCACTTGCGGAATCAGAACAAGATTCTCAGCGGTCGGCGGACCGTCGATCGCAGGTCGGTGGTGGCGGCCGAAGTGAGAAAATTCGTACCTACAACTTCAAAGAAAGCCGAGTGACAGACCATCGGATTGGTCTCACCATCCACCGTCTGCCCGAAGTGCTCGCCGGGGCGCTCGACCATGTGATTGAGCCGCTCCTTCTTGAAGAGCGCGAGCGGCTTCTTGCGGAGGAGACAGAAGTCTCGTCGTGACCACCGTTCGCGAGCTTGTTGAGTCGACCGCAGCGGTGCTTGGTGATCATGTTCAGGCGCAATGGCTTGTTGAGGTAGCAGTCTCTGCTGACCATCTTGACGAGGTGCTTGATGAGGATGTCACAGAGCGAATGGTTGCACATCTCGATTCGATGGTCGGGCGCTTGCGAACGGGCGAACCACTTCAATATGTGCTGGGCCGTTGGGCATTTCGTCACCTCGATCTTTTTATTGATCAACGCGTGCTGATCCCGCGTCCCGAGACCGAAGAGGTTGCGGGTGTTGCAATTGAATTTGCGAAGTTAGTGAAGAGTGATCGAACAGTGATCGATCTCGGTACCGGATCAGGGGCGATCGGTCTGTCGCTCGCCACCGAGCTTCCCCTCGATGGCACTGCCGTGTGGATGACAGATGTTTCTGCCGATGCCTTAGACGTTGCTCGTGCCAACCTGGCTGGCATTGGGCGGTCAGCCCGAAATGTGACCATGATCGAAAGCAGTTGGTTCGATGCGGTGCCTGCGGAGCTTCAAGCTGATGTCATCGTGTCGAATCCTCCCTACATTGCGGCAGGAAGCCGCAACATCGAACGCAGTGTCAATGATTACGAACCGGCAATCGCGTTGTACTCCGGAACCGATGGTTTAGGCGCCATTCGCGAAATTATTGAACATGCAGGCCGTTATTTGAAACCGGGTGGGGTGCTGGTGCTCGAAATTGGATTTGATCAGGCCTCGGCAGTGCGAAAACTGCTGGTCGAATACGGTTTCGTTGATGAGGAAATTCGCGTGGACGCCTTTGGTCAAGATCGAATTGCGATCGGACGATGGAATAGTGGCACGAAGTGACCGACGACGCATCCGCACGGATGGCCGCATGAGCGGGATGCCGCTAGCGTCTCAAGGGCGGAAAACCGCTGAGGAGAAGACACCGTGAACGACGACCGTTTGTCCCGCTATCGATCAAGCATTGACAATATTGACGCCGCGCTCGTGTTCATGCTTGCCGAGCGTTTCAAGATCACTCAGGCTGTTGGTGAATATAAGGCAGAGGTTGGCTTACCGCCAGCTGATGAGTCGCGGGAGAGCGAACAGATTGAGCGACTCCGGGCCCTCGCAACCGAAGCCGGTCTCGACCCTGCGTTTACGGAGAAATTCCTTCGATTCATCGTGGCAGAAGTGATCCGGCATCACCAGCTGATTGCTGGCGAAAGCTGACCTGCCCTCATGTCCGACCGTGTAGATGTTGTTGTTATTGGTGGAGGACCGGCTGGTTCTGCCGCTGCAATGCGCGCCGCCCGCGGTGGAGCATCGGTAGCGCTATTCGAATCAGGTGATCGTGGGCGCGACAAAATCTGTGGTGACGGGCTGACTCCTCGTGCTGTTGCAGCATTGAACGAACTCGATATTCCAATTGAGGAAGCGCATAAAATCGCGGGCCTTCGGATGATCGCTGGTCGTCAAACACGTGAACTGCCATGGCCGGCAACTGGCCGGTTCCCGGATTATGGAGCGGTCTGGCCGCGCCAGCGGCTTGATTCGGCGCTGATCGAAGCTGCCGAAGTATCCGGAGCGGCTGTGTCCTTCAATTCGAAGGCAATGCCGATCATCGAAGGTGGTGTGGTGCGCGGCGTGCATGTTGAAACCGAACGCGGTGCGCGCACGGTGATTGCTGAGAAAGTTGTGGTCGCGACCGGCGCGCCTGGTGCTGTTGCCCGAGAACTTGGCGCGGTTCGTATTGCGGACGAGCCGTTCGGGCTAGCGATCAGAACGTATGTTGAGTCGCCACGGCACGCCGATGAGATGTTGGAAGCTTGTCTGACGTTGCGTGATGAGCACGGAACCCCGGTACCGGGCTACGGGTGGATGTTCCCCTGCGGAGACGGAACCGTCAATATTGGTGTTGGTGCGTTGTCCACGATGAAGGGGTTTAAGAAACTCAATCTAAACAAGTTGCTTGCGTCGTACCGTGCTTCGGTCGAAGGTCCTTGGAGTCTTGGAGCGGACACTGGAAAGGGTCGGGCGTGGCGGCTTCCGATGTCGGTCGTGAAGCGTTCTGGCCCTGGCTGGATGGCAATCGGCGATGCGGCCGGACTTGTGAACCCCATGAACGGCGAGGGCATTGACTACGGGCTCGAATCGGGAATGCTTGCAGCGGATGAGATTCTCCGCAATCCGGTAGGGGCTGAGCAACGGTACGACGACGCGGTGGGTGAACGATTTGATTCATTCCTGCGGACCGGCCGTCGATTTGCATTCCTTATCGGTCACCCGCTGTTGCTTCGCACTGGGCTTCGCATGGCGGTCGGTACACAGTCGATTGCGAACATTACGTTGCAGGTCATGGGCAATCTGGTTGATGGGGATACTCCAGGTGCAGCCGGTCGGGTGTTGTCGGTCGCAGATCGTGCGCTCGGCATCGCAGATCCATTGCTCCGCAAAACAAGAGCCAAAGCCTGATCGGTAGCGTTTTAGCTGTGACTGCAGCCGTTGGTTTTGGGATTGATATTGGTGGCACCGGGATGAAGGCCGCCCCGGTTGACCTCGCGGCCTCTGGGCAACTTCTCGCGGACCGATATCGAATTTCGACACCGCGTCCCGCCACCCCTGATGCAGTTGCAGGAGTAGTTGTTGCTCTTGTGCGACAGTTTGAATGGGAAGGACCGGTCGGGATTGCACTTCCCTCGGTGGTGAGGAATGGAGTTGTTCACTCCGCAGCGAATATCGACGACAGTTGGATTGACGTCGATGCACAGGGTCTTTTTGCCTCTGTCCTTGGTCATGACGTCGTCGTGTTGAATGATGCCGACGCAGCTGGGCTTGCTGAGATGTCATTTGGAGCAGGTGTCGGTCGCAACGGAGTTGTCATGGCGTTGACGTTTGGCACGGGAATCGGGTCAGCACTGTTTGTCGATGGCCAACTCGTACCGAATACCGAGTTAGGACACCTCGAGTTTCGCGGTGAATCAATTGAGAAGTGGGCGGCAGCGAGCGCCAGAAAACGCGAGGATCTCTCGTGGCGCAAATGGGCGGCTCGGGTTTCAACCTACTTGCAAACCATCGATGCACTGTTCTCACCCGACCTTCTGATTCTTGGTGGCGGCGCGTCAAAGTCGGCTGAGAAGTGGGTTCCGTTGTTAGAGGCTCGACCAGAAATTGTCGTTGCTGACTTTGCAAACTCAGCGGGGATCGTTGGCGCAGCAATGGCGAGTAGCAAACTCTAAGACCACTTAGTTGTTGAGTTCTCCCAACTAAGTCGGGATGTTGGCTGTGCGCCGAGAGCCTCGAATGCCGATCACAATGAGTGTCACCGCAGTGAGTGGAACAACGAACACGACCATGACGGTGCTGAATTCATCATGGATCGCGGCAGAAGATGCGTCGAGTCCGAGCCAGATGAGATAGGCCGCGTAGTACGCAACAAACAAGATGCCCTCCCAACGCTTGATCACAAACCCGTTCACGAAAATCGGTAGGCACGCAACGGCGACGGCGAGCATGAAGGGCAGATCGAAACCGAGCGCGGTGTCCCCGATGGAAATGGGCGAAACAAGTGAGGTAAATCCGAGTACCGCAAGAATGTTGAACAGGTTTGATCCGACGGCATTACCAACAGCGAGATCTCGTTGGCCTTTCGCTGCTGCAACAATTGACGTTGCGATTTCGGGAAGTGAGGTTCCAACGGCAACAACGGTGAGTCCGATCAGGAGTTCGCTCGCGCCCAACGCGGTTGCAAGATCTGTTGCTGCGGTAACAAGTAATTGTGCGCCAATGACCAGTAAGGCGATACCGGCGATGACGAGACTCAGGCTTTGCCATAACGGGTGTGCCCCAGACAAATCTGAAGCGAGTCCCTGCTGGTATTCCTCTTCGATAACGACTCCGTCGCCATCGCTTGATGGTGCCTTTGTTGACGACACTGTTCGGTAGAGGTACGCGATGAGAGCGGCAATGAAAAGTGTCCCGTCTATCCGCCCGAGTGTCCCATCGAGACCAAGGACGATGACAGCGGCAGATGCCCCAATCATGATCGGGACGTCGATGCGGACAATTCGGAACGCAACCACAAGCCCTGAGCCAACGACGGCCGAGAGGCCAAGCACCAGAAGAATGTTGGCAATGTTGCTTCCCACGACATTGCCAAGAGCGAGGTCGCTAGTTCCTTGCACCGCA
>Ga0222719_10003038_pt1 | contig 15053 bp, 21 predicted proteins | sample C33_34DmetaG_FD_165039 | JGI IMG/M metagenome (GOLD analysis project Ga0222719, IMG submission 165039) | Estuarine water microbial communities from San Francisco Bay, California, United States - C33_34D | ecosystem: Environmental > Aquatic > Marine > Unclassified | place: USA: California...
CACCTTCGCTACCGAGTGGACTCGTCAGATTCTCAGGAAACCTCGGTACGGTGGTCAGCCGTGTCCAGCTCTGAAGGAGCTGCGCGTCTGCCCCAAGCAGGACTGTAAAATGAGTGAGTGGGTATTGGATTCAATGTGTGTAAAAACTGACACGGGCTTTAACAAGATGTACAAACGTTTTCCATTGGAGAGTGCTAAAAATGGTGGACTTAAGTGTCCCCCCGAGTCCCAGTGGGAGCGCAAGGGACCAGTTTGCACTCCCGAGGATTGTGAGGTTTCTCAATGGAACAGGTCTGGAAATGAGTGTCAGCCTCAGGGTGACGGCACCTTCGCTACCGAGTGGACTCGTCAGATTCTCAGGAAACCTCGGTACGGTGGTCAGCCGTGTCCAGCTCTGAAGGAGCTGCGCATCTGCCCCAAGCAGGACTGTGAGTGGGAGTGGCGTCCTAGCGGTGGGTGCGAGTACGACAATGACGGAGGATTCTCTACGAACACCAGTGTTCAAGTGATTCGGCAACCTCGGTACGGTGGTAAGGCGTGCCCGCGACCCCAGAATAGGTACACCCCCTGCATCCCTGATGATGGCATCGAGTGTGAAACAATAGTGTACAATCCCGATACCAAGAAGACAACCGTGACCGAGGGAGTGACATTGGGTGGTGTGTGCAATACAAGTGGGTGATACAGCGGATGCGTTTGGACTCTGAGACACTCTACACCCCCTTTCACATCAGACAAACACAAAGACCTCACTGTAAATCTCCCTTGAATGCCTGAGTAGGGCAACCTTCTCGACATCTGTCAGGGACTCCCACCCACTTTCAGGTTCTGTCAATAGCCAACGCAGTTGTTCAAAACCCCGGATGGTTGAATCCTTTGGGTAGTTCTTGTTCACAATGTAATAAAACATCCTGATATTTGCAACCGTCGATGGGACGGATAATTGCAAAGGCTCCATAGCGAATCTTTCGATACTAATTCTGTCTGTGACGCTTGAAGGCAGGTTTTCAAAGGCATCACAGAGAGTCTCCGTGTCTCTCACAAGGTTGTTCATTTTAAGTTATAATGTCCTTAATCCTTAAGGTGGTGGATGGGACAGGACTCCATCGAATGACCTATTAATTAAAGTCATGATGCTTTATATACCAAAGAATGGATACCATACAGGGCATCTCTGGGTATGGGGAGTGGGAGATATCACGAGACGAGATCAGGGTCATGGACGTTCTGGGATCTGGGTCCTTCGGTGAGGTCCGCCGCGCCAGGTGGAGGGGCACCGTGGTGGCTGTGAAGACCTCGAGTGTGAGTGCAGAAAAAGATGCCGACGAGTTCAAGATGGACTTTCTGTCCCTGACGAAGCTCCATCACCCGAACATCGTCCAACTTCTGGGGGCATGCACGGAGCACACGCCCTACATGATCTGCATGGAGTTCGTCCCTTTCTCGCTCGACAGGGTCATATACACCCTGACGAACGAACAGAAACTCGATGTGTCTGCGGACATCGCCAAGGGGCTGGCTTATCTGCACAACCGCAAGCCCAGCTACATAATCCACCGGGACATAAAACCCCCGAACGTGCTCCTGACTGCCAGCATGAAGGCAAAGTTGACGGACTTTGGCATCTCAATGTTCCGAGCCAACGACAAGTCTCCGTACAAGATGACGGGGGAGACGGGCACCTACAGGTACATGGCTCCCGAGGTGGTTCGGAGCGAAGAGTACAACCACAAGGTTGACATATGGTCATTCGGTATGGTGATGTATCACATGTTCGAGGGGCACCCGCCGTACTCCGAGCTCTCCATGGATGACATGATACGGTCCATCGGAAGGAAACACGTCCCTTGCATCTGCAACCAGATTACCGCGGGCGCCATACACGCCTGTCTGAAGACAGAACCCTCGGAACGCATAGAGGCCTTGGACCTCGTGGACGTTGTAGAATCCATCAAGTTCCCGACCACCATCAAGAAGGCTTCATTCATCTGCTGCATGCCACGCCCTTAGTGCAGTACCATCTGTTGGCACCCACCACCTCAAAGATGAGGTGGCCCACCACGCCCACCCAGAAGATCTTGAGACCGGTGATCCTCTGCAGCGCCATCATAACCAGACCCACCACCAGGGCTTCCACCGCAAGACCCGTAAAGTTCATTTAAAATAACACACCGATAATATTTCAATCGTTATTATTCCACGCATACACATGCCCTTGCAACAACAGCAACCCCTCTACAAGTCGGCATCAGCGGTGTAATACGTCTTGCCCTTCATCACAAAACTGTACACCCTGGCCCATCCCCATGCCTGCTGGGACGCACCTGGGCGGTGTCCAGTCCTCCAAGCAGCTAGGCCGCGGTCGTAGACCGTCTTTAGGGTTCTGTAAGGAATCTTTGTAACCTTAGCAACCTTCCTGAGCTTATCACCCTTTAGCCCCTTTAGATTTTCCCCATACTTCTTCTCAAATGCGGCTGTATATCTAGATTTACGCACCTTCTTTCCTTTATCAGTCGGGAAGGGTCGGTATGCCTTAGGGTCCCTGTGGCTGGTCTTGCTGCCCGCTAGTATTCTGGCTATACGCCTTTTCGTCTCGGCTGGTGTCAGTCCCGCAAGATATTTCTTTGGCAGATACACCATATCTAAAATCTTCAAATAATTTTTTTTCAAACATATTTTTATTTTTATTTTTATTTTTCAAATTTAATTTTTCACAATTTGAAAAATACAAAATCATGCAAAATGCATCTGCAATATCATGCTTGCGCATTCCCAGAATTGTCATGTATTTTGACGCAATTGATACGGCTCTCTCCTTCCGCTGTTCATAGTTAAGATGACTATATCCAAAATGTGCATGAACAGAATTTGGAGAAATTAACTTTATTTTATTTCGAAAAATATAAAATAAAATTGTTTCAATATTTGTCAAACCTCCGGGTGGTTGTCTTTCCATGAGTATAACATCCGCTGTATCAAGGACTTCACTATACTGTTGAACAAAATGCGACATTAGGTCGGCAACTTCGTTCGTGTGATACAAATTGCATCCTTCTGGGCATCTATATCTGGTGATGTCAATCCGCCTCGAATAAAGAACATTGAGCTGGTCATCACATTGCACCAGACCCAAATTGTGATACCCAATATCTATAGAAGTGTAAATCATTTAAGTATCTTTCTAAATATTATATATTGCTTCTAACCCTTGCAATATTAGTTTTATTATTGATTATGTATAATATTTAACCTTTTTGCGTATTTCTTCGCAAGTTTCTTGCATGGCCACCAACGATCTCCAGTATAGTACATGTCAGTATCCATGTCGTGGAGCATTTTGATTCCATGATATATCTCGCCTTCATAATTACCATCCGGATGTACTGATTTCAAAAAACTCGCAACATCCAAAATCCCAGCAAATGGTATACCATAAAATACACACACGCCATCATCTATAAATTGGACACCATGGTGTTTCTCAAATTGTATATTCATTGAATAAAATATTTCTAGATATAAATGAAGATAAATTCTCTATTGCTTGTACTGGCAATTATCGGTATTTTGATTTCAATATTATACATCAATAGAACCTTTCCTTTAGAACGAACAACAATTACGATTGAGGTGAAGCCAGAATCTGTACCAGTGCTTGATGCAAGACCATCTGTGTATGCCGAGCGTATTCCACCCCCTGAATACAGGCCCGCACCAGTCCGTGAATGGAAGCCACCCACCCCACAGCAGTTGGGTCTCTTAACGGATGGCAATGGTGATATTAAGCCACTTTACGGTCGCGCAAGCCGCACTCACAGGGATAGGTGGCATTATTGGACCACAACTGGCGGTGAGAACCTGTATCCTCTCCCAATCGAAGTAGAAGGGCGCTCATGCGAGGAAGATATAGGCTGTCAGGAGCTGTTCGGGAATGAGCAGATTAACATACTTGGTAAGGAGAATCTTTACAAGCCGACGTTATACAGAGTTGACGACTACTTTTAAAGTGTTGGATGTATATCTAGTAAAAGGGGGAGATGTATTTCGGAAAAGAGGATGCCGAAGAAGATGAAGAGGATGATGTCGTGAGGCGCATCAAGAACACAATATACTTTTATGGTGAAGTGAACCGATATTCTGTTCTTGACCTTATCAAAAACCTGAAAGAGGCGACACTTGAGATCCAGCGACAGTGTCTCGAAACTGGTGGGAGTGGTCGGATTTTCGTCCACATCTGCAGCAATGGTGGGTGTGTATTTGATGGCCTTGCAGCCATGGATACAATAGCATCAAATCCGGTGCCGGTTACTACAGTTATTGAAGGCGCCGTGTGTTCCGCGGCGACATTTATCGCACTGGGTGGAGAGACTGTTAACATGAGACCAAGTGCTCATTTACTCATCCATCAGATTACGAGTTCTTTCTGGGGTAAATATGAAGAATTCAACGACGAAAAGAAGAATCTAGATAAGCTCATGAAGAAGATGAAAAACTTGTATTCTTCAAAAACTAACATACCCAAGAAGGTTCTATCCGAGATGTTCAAACGAGACATCTACATTGACTCTGGTGATTGTGTCATGTGGAACATTGTGGACAATGTTCTATAACCTCGCGATATCTGTTATATGATTCTTTTGGCACGAAATCGTCATTCTCTAAAATATTTACAACATTTTCATAACCAATATATTCCTTTTTCATGTCGACAGTGAGGTCATGCTCATTCCTATGCTGATAAACGGTAGGTGGACCAAATACACATCTGAATCCCTTTTTCTGTAGGATATAAGAGCCAAATATATCATCCATTCTACCAACCTTATCAAACACGAAATAGTGTTTGAGCGCATCCCGTTTAAGTATAGTGTTTTGACTATTGAATGGCGCCAAATTGTCAGTTGTGAACCACTCATCTTTGTCATCAAATAAACACTCCGGCTTGTAAATCATTCTGCAGATTGCATCTACATCTGGATCGCCATTCCACAAGTTTGCCTGTACATCAAACCTTTCACCCGTTTTCGTGCCAGAAGATACAACCTTATTCTTCTGGTCAATAAATTGCAATGGGAACCCTCTGTGCCACAAGTGTGGATAATTTGTTACACTGAGTGGATCAAAGAAACCGAAATGAGTGGAGTATGTTTTTACTGTATTAGTTTTCGTAAACAATTTTCCCCAGTGTGGATATGGAATATTATCGTCATCAACCGTTGCGATTATATCATACCCATTTTTAAGTGCATAAAGGAATCCCATATTCCGTCTCTGAATACAATTCCATCCAATCATGTCCGATAGGTTCTTGTCGAGGTTCTCTTGGTCTTGTGGAGTCAGATAATTGTACTCTTTGTAATCATCATGCGACGTCTTTTTGTCACCTACAACTAGGAAATCCCACCCTTCCATGGTTTTAAAGAGCTTGGTGGCATTGGTTGGTTTGCTTATCGTCGTCGTTACGATGAGTTTTTTAGCCATGTATACACATGTATGTTTATCTTTATATAAAGATTATGAACAATTTATTGATAACATGAAAATATCGTGTGTTATTTGCGGTAGAAATGACAACTATGGGGGGTTTCTCAATGAACGTGCAGAGTATAGCATTAACAGTATGTTAGATGAGGTTGATGAAGTAATCTATGTTGATTGGAATGGGTTTGACAAGCCTCTTACGGATGTGATATCTATAAAGGATAGGCAGAAATTGAAGGTGATTGTGGTCTCGCCAGAAAGGTGCAAGGAACTCATGGGGGAGGAAAAGTATAACAGCGCTCAGAAAGTGTGTGAAGTTCTGGCTAGAAACATCGGAATTCGCCGAGCAACCGGTGACATTATAATTAGCACCAATCCGGATGTAATATTCCCAAAGCGTTATCTCATAGACTATGCAGTCTCAAAACTCAAGGATGATGAAATGTTGACACTGACAAAGAACGATGTGGAACTATCCGAATTAGATAAGCACTTTAAAAAGAATCTTGATATTGAGATGCTCCCAGTGATATTCGGGCTTAATTCTATTACTAATCGGATAATGTCCCCATTTGTGACTATAAATAAGGAAACTATTGAGCGATTTCCAGAAGAAAAGCATCATACACTAGCCAGTATAATATGCGCATGCGGTGACTTTCAGATGGCACACAAGAGTATGTGGTATAAGATTCGCGGTTTTGAGGAAAATACTGTAAAGCGCTCATACACAGATACGCAGGTACAATACAAGGTCATTATGGCTGGTGGAACGGTTAAGACATCAACATTCCCTCCCGTATACCATATTGAGCATATACGGGATAATAACCCCACTATCCAGAACTCCATGGACATGGTCAAGACAACGCACAACTTGGAAAATTGGGGTTATTATAATATATTGTAAATATAATATAGATGGATGTCCTGCCAAAACTAAGGAGATTGCCGAAAGATTTCAAGCCCGAAAATCCTTACAAGCTCTCTTTACCAACTCGAAAGAGGCATGCCGCATTGGACGGGGTGGTTGACTATAAGCTTAAAAGGGGTGCCACTAAACGAGATGCTGCTATTCAGAAGAAGCGTCGCCTGGGAATCTTGCGCATCTATAGAAGATATAAGCAACCTACTGAATGCAGAAAGATTACCAGTGATATGAGGTACCTTGACAGGAAATATATCAAGAATGGTACAACAAATGACATCTGTTTGCGTTAGTGTCTCAACGCAGGCTCCAGGCTGCAATTCTATTGTAGACCTCTAGCTTTGCAGCAATGGGCCTAATTGCATTCTTGATTTCGACGAGTTCTTTTCCTAGAGACGTGCGCCTCTCGATCCTTTGCCTAGAAACCGCCTCGACACCGTGCGTCTGAGAGAGCGCCTCCTGGTGAGCGATATAGGTGTTGAATAGGTTGAATATATACCGAGTCCGCTGTGTGGGGGGATCATAGTCGGGAGGGTCAACAGAATTGAACAAGATTATAGAAGTCTTGAGATTCTTATAAAACACCTGATGTTCGTCCATAATGAGATCATATACCTCGTGGAAGTATTCTAGCCACATGACCTCATTATGGTCCTCTATCGACTCGTATGTGAACACATCGAAAAGCTGTGTAGAGATCATATTGAATATCTGAGCCTGTTCGTCATCATGAACATCAGTCTCATGATATATCTGTGCCTGAATATCCCTGTACCGTTCAGAGAGCTTGGTATGCTCGTCCTCGAGGTTCATACGCATCATTTCGCACTCCCAGATGACATTTTCAAACAGGGGGTTTCCGTGTTTGAATCTCTCACCTGCCTCCATTAAGTTCACCATTGCCATATGCTGAAGGGAAAGCATGTTCTTTTACCTGTATATTACTTTCTTCTTAAGCCATTTCGGACACGTCTTATTTTGAGATTGAATTTGTTATTCATGAACCTTATTGCCTGTGTTAAAGATGGTTTAGACCATAAGAGCCACCTTGACCAGAATCCAGCAGTCTTAAGGCCGTCTTTTGTCCACGTCTCACCCATGCCACTATGACGCTTCACATAGCTCCTCATCCTTACCGGATTCTTGTGCTTTGTAAAATCGGACATCCCGGCCGCACCAAAATCGACACTCTTGCCATCAGGAAAGGATACCCTCCATTTCTTCTCGGGTTTTGGACTCGTGCGAAGGCGAACCTCCATTTATTTTCTACACACATTAAAATTAATGCTCAGAGAGATAATCCTCCTTCTTGTTGCTGCATCTAACAAGAATGAATTAATTCTTAAACTTCTTAAAAGACACCACGAGTTTGTAGATTGCTGATATCATATACCTTGTAGTAGATGTAAAGGCCGTAAAAGTTTTTCGCGACGATATCCAACATGTTATAGGATACATTCTTTGGAACTTCGGGGAATACCGCCGCAATCCCATAGAGCGCCCATACACCAAACATGAATCTGAACAATTTGGTACCTTCCTCTGTATTCTTACCAAACTTGGTGTAGATGAGATGGAATGACCTTGCAAAACATGCAAATCCTAGAGAGATGGACATTGTCTTTGATATAGTCCCAATCTCACCAAGGTATCCAAATGCCAACATGCCTAGATTATAAGCTAGAATCTCTGGAACCTCCTCCCAATCTACATTATCACCTTCCAGATATTTCATATACATTATTGTTGACACCAACATCACGGGTGTCGTTATAACCCAGTCGGTATACCTCTTAGCTGCAAGTGTATTAAGTTTCACGGCAGACCTGATTGCCCATGCATAAAACCCAGCTTCTATGAACTGCACACCGGTTTCAAGTCTTAATATATCAATTAATGGTCTGTGCTGGCCCGGAAGTTGCAAGAATGCACCCCTCAGGGACAGGATGCCAGTCAGCACCTGTATAGCAAGTGAGGCGGACATTGACCGTTCGACAATACTCATCTTATTATAGTCACAGATTTGAAATCGCCATCACGAGAGATGGGCCCGACAGACCGCCATGTATTTGTCTGCAGCTCCCACTAATTCCTGACCCGTTTCTTCGACCGTCCGTTTTGTGAACGGAGCGGGTGTACCATCCTTGCATATCATGCACATTGCATGGAGCTTTACAATCTCATCTGCAAGAGGTATCAATAGCGGTATCTCACCGAATGGCATCTGCCGAAAGTCGCCGTCTAACCCACCCACTATGACGTGTTTGTTTTTCGCGAGGAGGTTTTCAACGGTATCGCGCAATCCTGTGAAAAACTGGCCTTCATCGATTGCAATCACATCGGTGTTCATATCAGCAATTGTCGATATGTCATTGGTCTTTGTACATGGTATAGCGTTTTTGTCGTGTGTACAGAGGACTTCATCGTCACATCTAGTGTCCTTGGCGCTATTAATAATCGCAACAGTGTTGCCTATTGCCATGTGTCGCCTGACCCGTCGTAGAATCTCCGTCGACTTCCCGCTAAACATGCATCCCACAATAAGTGTAAGTGACATGACTGGTGTATATGTATATGGCACAAATTTCTTATCTGCGTATATTTCAGATGGCAAAAGAGACTGGAAAAGATATGGGAAAGAGGGGCGGTCCTCGTATATGGCACAAACAGCATGAACACGTTTTGAGAAATTGGGGGGAGAGTGCAGCATGTTACAGATACATGCACTATAAGGCTCACACGATGTTCAAAAGGCTGTCAATGAGAATGACTCTGCCAATTATTATAATAAGTACCGTGACAGGGACGGCGAATTTTGCACAAGAGACATTCCCAGTATCTATACAGGAATATGTTCCAGCCATGATTGGAGCCATGAATCTTTTTGCGGCAATATTGACAACCGTTCTGCAATTTTTAAAGGTGAATGAGCTTATGGAAAGCCACAGGGTCAGTAGTATACATTATGGTAAACTAGCTAGAAACATTCGTCTAGAGCTAACTTTGCCGACCACCGAACGAGTGCATGATGGTAGTAATATGGTTGAAATATCAAAGAGTGAATATGACAGGTTGATAGAACAATCACCGCCTGTGCCATCTAGGATTATAAAAGGATTCGAACAGAAGTTTCCGGAGATGCCATCGGACGGTTTGAAATTCAATAGACCAGAAATAATGACTATAAAAGCAATCGATTTGTATGATAGTGAGCATGAGAAACACCTCGCAGAAGATGTTATAAATGAGTTCAAGAGGAGGCTAAGCAACATCAAAATCGCATCTCCAAGTGCATGGAATGATGATAAACAGCACACGGAGCTTGTCGAAGAGCTCAGGGCTCTCAAGGATCTTAAAAGAGTTACAGCTCCCGAGCCGGAACCGCTTGATGAAGTTGTTATCGAAGATGATTGTGATAAAGATGAAAAGGTATAAAATATAAATGGACCGATTTATAAAAATAAAAAGAGCCGCAAGTTCACCATCTGGATTTGTTGGTGATGTGACCGCTTTCAATGCAATCGCGTCAATGATTGACGAGAATAGAATGTTCTGTGTATACGGCCCGAGTGGGTGCGGAAAGACCTTCATGGTTCGTTTAGCTCTGAAAAATAAGAATTGGATTGAGATACATACCGCAAAGGATATACCTGAAACATTGAATGAAAGTACATGTCATGTGGTTGTCGATTCTGACAAGATTGATAAATCCATATTAGACTTCAGGGGGAAATTGTCATTGGGAAGTACAATTTTTATATCGAAGACTATAGAGAATATAGATTTCTGTGATTGTATAAGAGTGCCAAAGCCAGGTGTTGAAACTCTTATAGAAATTGGAAGAAAGGTATTTCCTAAATTAGACGGCCGAGAGGCTGCAGAAAGGAGCGATGGTGATATCAGGGCATTTCTATTTAATATACAATTTAGCCATGATAGAGATATTTTCAAAACATCAAAAGACTATATTCATGACTTATTGTGTTCGAAAGAAAATATATTGAATGAATTGAACAAGGATATCTGTGACCATGGATATATATGGGACATTGTATATTCAAATTATTTGGAGGGTGGTATAAATCCTGATATAGCAGATAGCCTTTCAGTTGCAGATATTTACGATACACGTGTATATAACAACGCGTGGGAGATGTTAGATTATTTCTGGATTTCGGGTGTAATTTATCCAATTTTTGAAATGAAAAGGCCGCTCATCAGAAGCAAACTTAAATCCGGCATCGCATGGACAAAATTTTCAAATTACAAAATGAGGTCTAAGAAGTTGCAGAATATGCCGCCTAATGACACGTGTAGGATGCTCTTATTTATGGCAAAGACAAGACCATATGATGAGGCATTGGAACTATTAAAAAGCTACAATATAAAACCCAAGGACGTAGATGTATTGAATTTACTGTCACTGGATACAAAGATTCCAGTCAAGCAAGTGAAACGTTTCAAAAGTGACCTTGCCGCCGATTCCTGATATTCACAGCCCTTATCCATACAAGACAAAACCCGACAAATAGGACAACCATACAGAACGTGTTTGTATTTGCCTGGAACCAGGGCCTGGCTTCCGGATATATCCTAGCCCTTCTCTTGAAATCAACAACCTGAGGTGTACTATCCATTAAATAAAGAATACATAATATTTATATATAGATGGAGCTGCCAACACTCTATTCCACAAATGCACATGGAAAGATTGTGGAATGGGCCGTAAGCACGTTTGAAATCAATGGCGTAGGATATGTAAAGCGTCGATGGGGTGTAGAGGGGGGGAAATTCCAAGAGGCCTTCACAGAAGTAAAGAGTGGCAAGAATATCGGCAAGAAGAATGAGACGAATGTAATGGAACAGGCGGCCATAAAGGCAAAATCGTTCTACAACAGACGTCTTGATGAGGGCAACACAACTGACAGGTCAAAGGTTAATAGCATGGTTATTCTTCCCATGCTTGCGCACAGATGGGAGAGTAATGATAAACGGATGCCAAGACTTGTCATGGTTCAGCCAAAGTTGGATGGCGTGAGGGCCCTCATAGGTGCTGTAGGTGGGAGAGTCACCATAACAAGTCGCTTAGGAAAGCCTATCAGGTCTATGCCCCATCTCTGTGAGGCAGTAGAGAGGCTCAATTTGCCTAATAATACATACCTAGATGGAGAACTCTACTCCGACACTATAAAATTCGAAGATATAAGTGGTGCATGTCGCAGGCATACACCCGACAAACTCAGTGCACAGATCCAATTTCATATCTTCGATTGTTTCAATGTGGATATATTGGGAACCGGATTTGAGGCTCGATATGATACTATAAAGACGTTCGATGTGAGACAGCCTCTCAGACTTGTCGAAACCCTCATGGTTAAGAGGTCATTGGTAGATACATATCTAGACGAATTCATTGCACAGGGATATGAAGGTGTAATGATTCGTGACCCATCAAGTCCCTATACGTTGAATGAGAGATCTAGATACCTGTTAAAGTATAAGCGATTCTTTGATAAGGAATACAAGATCGTAGGAGCCAATGAGGCGGCAGGCCGTGATAAGGGGACTGTCGTCTGGGTCTGTGAGACCGAGAAGGGCCACGAGTTTGCCTGCCGCCCTCAGGGCACTATAGAATATAGACGGGAGATGTGGGAGACGCACCATGAACACATCGGCAAAATGCTCACTGTACGATTTCAGGAGATGACGCGCGATGGCGTCCCACGTTTTCCGGTTGGTATAGATGTTCGTGATTACGAATGAGATCTGCAGAATCGAATGAGTTGCCATCGCCAGTTGACCACCAAACCTTTGATATGCCATGTTTAAGCATAAACCGGTAACACTTCTTGCAGGGCTTTGAATTTGCCAATTCACCTTGACTGTTTACACGCACGACATAAACATGTGAATCGACTGGATTCGCGCACATCTTTATGGCGGCCATTTCGGCGTGCAGAGTATGCATACTGGGATACCTACCAGTAGACTTATTAAACCCAGAAGAAACCACCTTTCCATTCTGGACAACTACCGCACCATGCTTCTGATATTGCCCAGACCTAGTAGCAGCCTCCTCCGCAATCTCTGCAGCAACCGTCCTCATTTTGTAAATTATAAAACGTTAACTTTAACCGTGTAGAACAGCATCTGGCACAGCCCTTAGAATCTCATATGGAGTCTGAGGAAGTTGCGTCTTTCCATCGGTCCACTTCCCACTCTCAACAATCTTATCAAAATCCTCTTCTATAAGGCCATTCTGGTGCTTCTCATCATTGCAATGGGCATACGTCTTTAGTTTGTTGTATACATGACCCCCATCGCCAAATGACGAGAGGTGCCACCCACTGTTCTCATAATGCGGGAATGACCATCTCTTATCACGGAAGTACTGTGGCGAGTTTTCATCCACATTCCTCTTTCTGGTCATCACTGTACCAAACCACGGCTCATGGACCTGAATGTACTTGAAACTGTATTGAAAAGCCACCATGTGAACAGATGCCACCATTACATCGGCATTTGCAAAATGCTTAATCGAATCAATTGTAGGTATCTCATCAACATCCGAAATCATTACAATGTCATCAGGCTTGGCATCAATAAGCCCACGTGCAGTACAATTCCTCTGATGATTCTCACGGGCCCATGGATTCTCATCTGTAGGATTGTCATCCACAATCACATGAATTATCTTGTCTAGGTACTCGGCGAATTCACTCTTCCTCTTTTCGAAAAGAAGCTCCTTTGGCTGCCCACTGTGTGTTACGGTTGACTCGGCCAATACAAACTTGTCAACGTGATTGTAGAGATATTTCAAGCGCTTTCTAAGCACGTCAAACTCGTTGTAAAATGAAAAGGTGTCGTATATCATTTGAAATATATATAAGCAATACTTTAAATGATAAAACCACAATTGATAATAAAGATTTGTCACAATTAATTGGTATGTCGATACTATCATCGCGTTGTGTACTCAAACCAGGAAGGAAGGCGATCGCGGTGGATATTGATGAGGTCTTATGCCCCTTCCTATTTCCCTTGATGAAATGGAAAAAGTTCCAACCAAAAACGGATAAATATCCCTATCATTATGCCAAAATCATGAACATTTCAGAGAAAGAATCACAGAAACTGGTTCAGGATTTCTACAGCTCCGATGAATTTGCAAAAATAATGCCATTGATGGGTGCTCAGGCCGGTATAGGATATCTAAAAAACCGCGGTCACAAACTATATGCAGTAACAGGGCGGCAATCATCTGTGCGTCAAAAGACAGAGACGTGGCTCGAGACCCATTTTCCACATGCATTTGATGACCTAGTGATAACGAATAGCTACACACCTCACGAGGTTCTCAAGTCTGATATCTGTACATCTCTCAACATCGGTCTCATCATAGACGACAATTTGACTACATGTATGCAATGCGAAGGAAATCACGTCAGGTCTCTCAATTTTATTGGTGACCCAGTCTACCCATGGTGCGAAAATTCTGCGTGCTCAGTGAGACGATGGGATGACATTATTTGCTCAAAGATCGTTTAAACTTTGAACGGAACTCGCGGAACTCTCTGGGTGCAGTCTTCCAAAAGTCTGCAATGTGACCATTGAAGCGGTCAACGAGTTCCTGATCCTGGTGGGGCTCCACGCCCTCGGGCCTCTCCTCGAGGTACTTTATGTCTGACATCTCGAATTCAGGGTCCTTCCTCTTGGCAATCTCTAGGCCCAGGTCAAAGACCTGACCATCCTTCTCAACCCAAGTGTGCCAGCAGCAGTCGCGGCCATTGACCAGGACGTAGCCACTCTTGAGTTCGGAACCCGGTGTAATCTCGTGGAACAGGACTGTAGACTCTGCGACACAGCTGTCCAGCTTGTAGAGCCTGAGGCGGAGCAGCAGCTGCCTTGCGATTGGGTCGTTCTCCATTTAGTATTTAAGGATTGTTATTCTCTAATGCCTCTATGCGTGCAGTTAATGTTGCTATCTGTTCTTGTTGAGCCTTGGCGAGTGCAGAAAGTTCTTGTATAGCCTGTATAGCATAGTTGTTGAGACACTTGTAGTTGAGGTTATATGGAACATCAACTGTTTTATATTCAGCTGGTGCGGTTTCGACAACTGTTACATCACCGGTTTCCTCATCAACAACTTCCTCTGTCTCTGGACCCTTTATCATCTCCTGACGAGTCCCACCACCCCTTACCAACCACGCGAGTTCTGGGATTTCCAAAACCTCCTGTGCAATGAAACCCGCTTCTTTGAAGTGAGCAACATTTGAGAGGTCTCCATTGTAATCTGCATCAAGCATGATCTTGGTCTTGTCATACTTGAAAAGTCTCAGTTGGTTTATTAACGCCAGGGCGTTGGATACCTCTTCTTCATTGTGTTTGAGACGGTCATCAGAAGCACCAGCATTATCGTAACCAGCCTTGCCACTACCATCATCCCACACTATTGCGTTAAATCCCTCACCAGAGTAGTCAAACAGGGGCTTGATATAAAGTGTCGAATCAGTTTCTGTGTTCAATGGCAAATTCGTAGCATTCAATATGATTGTGTTGTCGAGACCACCTGGGTTTGTGCCAGCCTGATTTCCTATACATATGCAATTCGAACCCAGGTTTTGGTAACCCGCCTTGTTTCCTA
>Ga0222719_10003041_pt1 | contig 15047 bp, 26 predicted proteins | sample C33_34DmetaG_FD_165039 | JGI IMG/M metagenome (GOLD analysis project Ga0222719, IMG submission 165039) | Estuarine water microbial communities from San Francisco Bay, California, United States - C33_34D | ecosystem: Environmental > Aquatic > Marine > Unclassified | place: USA: California...
AGCCTTTTCAGCACCTTCCAGCGTTTGGTTTGCACGTTTTTGTAGGCGTTGGCTTCGTCAATCACAATCAAATCAAAGCCGCCTTCGGCGATTACATCCTCGACGATTTCTACCCCGTCGTAGTTAATGATGATGAACTCGCTGGGGCCAGCCACGATGTTGCGGCGCTTCTCGGCTTTGCCGTGTGCAATATCAACCGTGCGGTGCATTGCAAATGTGAACAAGTCCTTGCGCCATGCTGAGTCCATGACCGACAGGGTACATATCACCAGCACACGCTTGATTATCCCCAAGCGCATCAGATAATCCGCCGCCCATATTACTGAGGCAGTTTTACCGGTGCCTTGCTCGTTGAAGCAAAACGCCCGCTTGTGCATGGTGAGAAATTCTGAGGTAACTTTTTGGTGGTCGAACGGTTTGTATAGTCCGGGCCAACTGTACCTACCCGCTATGGGTGATGGGGCTTTGATGCCAAGGTTTTTAAGCACGATAGATTCCTCGTGCCCCCAATGAACCAGCACCTTGGCTACCCCTGAATCGTTCTCCAAAACTTTGCTTTTAGGTATCACCGTGGTGATGCGATCAGGGTTTCGCACCGTCAGCAGCAATGCCTTGTTGTCAATGATCTCCATCCTCGCTCCAATAGTTATGCACTCCAAACACGGTCTGTGTTCAGAGGTTGCCGGTCTTTCCCGGCTGTCCGTTAAGCCAACCCACTAAAAGGAGACGCAGGGTCTTAACTGGTGTGGTTATGGGGGCAAAATCATGAATGAAAATCCCCGATGCCTGCTATCACTCACACCTTACTTTACAGGCACCTTGTGTAGTAGAACGAACCCAACACTACACATTCTTTTTAACCGAGCCGTCGCTGTTGCGTTTGAACGACCGGTTGTTGCTTCGACTGACCAGCCGCAAGTTTTTCTTGCTGTTGGTGCCACCCTTGGAGAGCGGCTTCTTGTGGTCGATGTCCAAACCTTCGCGCTTGTCGGCTTTGCCGTTGCCGTTCTTGTCGACACCGGTTTTGTCCATTTCCCTACGGGCTTTTTGTCGCTCCATGCGGCGCTCAAAGGCGGCACTACCTACGGGCTTGTTAACCTGCTTTTTGCGGTCGGCAGGGTTCTTGTATGACATTATTGGCTCCTACCATTGTGGTCACAGCTTAGCACCGGGCACCACTTACTACAAGTGAAATTCTGCTTGGGGTTAAACACGCCCGTTTCGTAGGCGGTTTCACGTGAAACCAGCAGGTTATCAAGCTCTGAGAAAATACGCAAGCCAGTATCGGCTTCAAAATCCGCTTTGATAAAGCTCTCTGCCACCACGAACAGCAAGCCAGCTTTGATGCGCTTGACTTCCGGGTAGTGGGTGAACACGCAAGCTGCCATCAGCGCCAGCTGCTTTGTATCCGCGTATCTACTACTCTTGCCTGTCTTATAATCAATTATACGGGCTTCTTCTTTATCCCTATCAATTATAAGCAAGTCCGCGATACCACGGAACCAAACATCTTTATCAAAGAAACCACAGGGGGCCAAGCGTCCGTCGACCTTTTTTAGCCCCATTTTCTGTTCACACAAAAACTCGCCCGGGATTTTCTGCAACTTCTCCAGCATGGGGAGCATGTATGCGTACTTACCGGGCAGTGGGGTGCCATCCCGAATGAAGTCCTCAGCCGCTTTGTGAACGTCTGTGCCATACATCATTGCCTCGCTGGGGGGTTCAACGATGTCTTTGGCTACCCGCAGATGATAATATTTCTTCGGGCACTGATCAAAAAGCGTAATGCTGGAGTAACTCCAAGCTGGGACGGTCATCTTTGTGCGTCTTCTTCAGCGATTTTTATACAGTTTAGCGCAATTTTGGTACTTACGATAGCCTCCACCGCATAGTGTTGGGCTACTTGGTAGTCCTTATTCAACATAGCTTCGTGCATTAGTTTTAGGTTTTTCTCAGCCTCCATCGTGGGCTTCGCGTAATCAACAATCTCCGTATGAACGACCATATCCAGCCTCGCAGTTAAGTGGTATTCCCTCAGCCCAGTCGGGCACGTAGCGCATGCACTCCATGACATACGCCATAGCCTCTTCGGCTTGCGCTTCAGGGGCAATGCAAGCCACAGCGTCGTGAACCGTAAGCACGACTTTGTAGCGTTTGCTGATTCTCAGCATTTGCTCACCGATGATACACCGAGCTAGCGCCTGACAGATGTTTTCAGTTAGCTTGCCACCGTAGATTTTTGTAAACCCACGACGTGACTTGTACACGTACTGTATCTTACCTTTATCATCTTTCATCCGCTTTAACTCAGGGTACCGTTGGTACAACCCATTGGGGAGCAGTATGCCTCCGGCATCGACCGAAATCACACCGTCACGCCCCCACTTCTTATACTTCTTCTTGCTCATGGACTCGATCAGTGAAGACCCAGCCCACCACAGTTCAGGTATTTTGGGGTAAGTACTACGGTACACATCTACAATCCGCTGCGCTTCATCGGCATCTATACCAACACCAAACATCTTTAGCTGTGCTTGGAACTTAGCAGCACCCATCCCGTAGCCACTACCAAGAATCGTGGTCTTACCCACGAACCGCTCACCCGTGTCGATGTCGGCTTCGTCTTTGCCGTAAATGGCTGATGCCATCTTCTTGTAAACATCTTCCTGTGCGGCAAACGCATCCACCAGATCATCCTGCCCCGCGAACCACGCCAGCACACGTGCCTCAATCTGAGATGAGTCAGAGTCGATAATCACGTGCCCCTTGGGTGCCAGTATTGACAGCTTCAGCTTGTTGGCATTCTCGCCACGCGACGGCAAGTTCTGAAAGTTCAGTTTGTCAGCGCCGCCCCAGCGCCCGGTGTGCGCCGCGTAATAAGAGAGGGGAACTGGTATCAGTCCTCGGCTGGCGATCCCAAGGAACCGCTCGGCACGGGTTTCCTCCAGCGTGGTCTTATTACCCAGCCGCGCAGCCACAAGCGCCTGCACTCGGTCATCGGGGTGTTCAGCTAGCGCCTTGAACTCCTCATCATTTTTAGCCAGCGCCAGCGTTTCTTTGCCGGTGGTTGGGCTAATCTTGGTCGGCGGCTCAACCCCAAAATTACGTAGCAGCTCAGCAAACTTCGGGTTGCTCATCAGATCGTCCCGGGTCGCCCCAGCATCCTCAAGCAGTTTGGCTTTGCGCTCACGGACATTGGCAAGGTGCTCTGTGACCAGCGACGTGTCCAGCTCCAAAACCGGCTCTGTAAACATCCTGATGGTTGTGTCAATCAGGCGCAGCTCCGATTTCTTGAAGTTCGGTAGTAATGTTAGAAACAGTTGGTATGTGAGGTCGACATCCTGCACGCAGTAGCGGGCGTAGGCTTTAAGCTGCTCAACGGGAAAATCATCGCGGCGTAGCCCCTTGGCATTGACCACCTCGGTGCCTTTCTCGCCCAACTCATAGTACGCCGACAACTTGGCAAGGCTGTTGCCGACCTCAATACCGTGAATGGCGCGCGCCATGCTCAACGTGTCAGCGATTGCCTTGGGTCGGATATCCAGCACCCAGTTCAATATGGCAGCGTCGAACATGGCATTGTGCGCCACGACCATACTATCTGCCCAGTCATACTCAGCAACCAGTTTGGAGCGCAGGGCTTCGTGCGTACCCGAAAAGAATCGGGTTTTTTCTTCGCCCCGCTTAACCGCAACCCCGATTATTTCAAACCGTGGGTCGCGGATGTACTCCTCAGTGGTTAGCTTGGTAAGACTGAAATCGGCAGAGTAGTAGGTCTCAAAGTCAAGCGTCAGTAAATTCATCCAGCAAACACCGACGACAACTCTTCGTGCACCCGCTTGGCTTCAGCCAAACTCAGGGCAATGTCATTGCCGTTGATGCTTAAAGTAATCGCGGCTTTTACCGATACACCCTTAGCTGGCGCAGGAACCTCAGCACGTGGCACGAGCGGCAACTCGACTTGCGCTTCATTAACCTTACGCTGGCGCAATGGGCTATTCTTCAAATTCTCCAAGCTGTTGGGATGCATCCCGCGCTTGGATTTGTTTTTAGCCTTCATGCGCTTGGCTTTGCGCTCAGCCTTTACTTTAGCGGCTTGATCTTCCGGTGCGAGGTAATAGGCATACGTCGGGCAGTCGCGCCCGTCGATAGATTTACCAATTGTCGGTACCCGATTTAGCCTACCTTGTTTAAACAAAGTATTTAAGCAAGCAGAAATTTGCCCTTGGTTGCGTTTGGCTTTTTCGGGAAACGCAGCGGTAAACAGGTGCGTAAACTCAATGCCCGTGACGTGGCTTTTTTCTTTGACTGTAGCCAAACACCAAAGGGTAAGGCTATCGGTACCAGCAGTTTCTTGCATGGCGTTGTTCTCCGTGGGTTGGGTTGATGGTTGGTCATTCGTTGGCTCTTCCCAACTGGCTACCACCTTAGCCATTTCATCGCGCATGGAACCCATTAGGATTCTCCTTCTCTAAAAAAGCGAGCAGTTCCCCGACAGAATCGAGATTCTGCTCATTGACGACGAGGGTGTAACCCCCGCTCTCTTGGATCTGCGCCAAGTTTTTCAACTGAAGCGCAGTCGGCTTGTTACCGCCGGACTTGCACTCTACAGCAAAAAATTTGCCGTTGCAACATCCGACGATATCAGGCACTCCTGATGACCCGTATCCACCCATCACTGGGTAGAACCAATACACACCTGCCGCCTTGAGCATGGCGACGACTTTGACCTTAACTTTTTTCTCAGGGGTCATAACTCAACTTCGTACGGCACACCACTGACGCGAACCCCAGTTTTTAGCTTATCCCTCAACTTGTTTAGGTACCACAACGACTTGTCCAGATCTTCGATGCCGTTTTTCTCCCACATCCGCAAGAGATATTCCAGCGCCCGATCCCAGTCGCTCCATTGCTCATGGGGTGTGCCAAGCCGCTTAGCTTTTTTAGCTAGCGCCTGCCGTAAATCATAAACCTCAACCCCCGGCATCAACTGGTAATGCGGTGGGCTGTTCACCATGTCGGCATGGCTCGTGCCGTTAAATCCGTCGCTCAAAATTTTGCCTCCCCAAATTGATCAAGATTAGTCTGCCCCGATTTCTGTTGCTGCTTCTCCCACTGGCGGTGGGCCTTCACTAGCTCTTTGGGGTTCACGCGGATAAATGGATTCGTAGGATAAGGCGAGGATGCCTTCCAGTGCTTGTCGTAGTCGCACGGCCTCATCCAAGGCTTTATCCAGTCGGTGTCGTAAGATTCTGTTTTCATTTCTTGCGTCTCCTAAAAGTAAATCCAACTCCCTGAACTCCTCATCAGTCGGCATGGTCGTTGCCCCTTTCTGTGAATTGGTTGTCGCCGCGCTTGGGTTTGTAAACGCGTTCTTGTGTAGAAAACTTGTGCTCACTTGAGCATTCGTATCTGCGATATTTCCACATATCTTTTTCGCTTGGGCGCTTACGCACTTCCAAACACTTAGCTAACTTGCCACACTCGGGGCATGGGAAAAACGCTGTCGCTGTAGCTGTCAAAGGAACCCCCCAATTTGGTATAAATATCCAACACAAAATGCAAAAATGCCAACCGCCAAAATAAACTTGATGGCGGTAAGAAACCACCAAATAAAACCTTCCACCATGTCTACGGCATTCAGCCAAACCCTAGCGCGTGGCTTAGGTAAATCATTCATCATAATCATCTCCTTCTTCGTATTTACGACGTTGCTCTTTTATAACCCGTAAATTTTCTAGGTAGCAGGTGCATAAAGTTTGCATGACGCTAGCCATCTCTACTTCATAAGCAAGTGTTACACGTGCCAACGAATTAATAAGCACGTTCAATTGCTCATCACCCTGCCCCGACACGTTAAGCACGATGTCGACTTTTCTATCCAGCGACTCACGTTCCTTGCGGTCGGTTAGGCGCTCATGTCCACTTGGTAAATCACTCACATCAACACCGCCCGTCAATATCTTCGCCAGTAGTGGCACGACGTTCTTCTTCGCGCACGTAGTCAACCAGCCGCATCAGAGCTTCGTAGTGCGCGGCGTCTTTGAGCATCCAGCCTAGCCCACCAACGTGGGCGGCACGGGCGTAAATACTCTTTGGATCAACCTTGGGCACGTAGGGTTCAATCATTTTCTACCTTCAACTTAGCCTCGTACTCGTCCCAAACTTCGCATAGCAAATCGGCGGCTTGGTTCATTTTGTGGATAAGCGCCCGGTGTCTGTCTTCATCCAGCGTTTCGGCGTAGCCACGTAACCATGCGCTTGTGGTCAGGAATTGCACCTTTTTAGCGTCGGTCATGTGTTCTTCCCCTTGAGCTTGGCTTCTACGTGCTCCATCGCCTTCTCTACGCAACCGCCAAATGTCCTCATCGCTCAGCCCAACCCACTCATGTTCGTTTTTCCCCGTTTCATCGACGCGTTCCTGCGATGTGTCGCTGTCGTGTACAGGTTCGTCAGGCTCGTAGCGTTTGGCTTTGTCCAGCCCCGCTTGGATAGCCGTCATGATGCCAAGCCGTGTCAACGCCTCCATTGCTTCGGGCGGGAAATTAAACATGTAGTCGGCGCTACCGTCGGCGTTCTCGCGTATCAGCTCAACCGAGGCTGTGCCAACTAACACTTCGCGCTCCTCTTGTTGCATTTCCTCACGTATCTTGGCAACGTCGGCATCGAGTGCCGCTTTGCGTTTCTCACGTTGCTCATCTCTTATATCGTCGCGCTCCACGCGCTTGGAAAGACTACTCATGCTACACCTCCAGTTAAAGCTGCTTGAATCTGCTTTAGTTTTTTACGGCGTCGGTATGCGTGGGTTCGCTCCAGCGGGGTCATACGTGGTGGTCGCTTGGCATCAAACCCATCGCCCAACTTGTACACGGGAATCATGTTACAGCCACGGGCATCACGCTCCCAGCCCTGTATATACACAACTTTCTGTGCCCGCATCGCCCGCATCCAGCGGTAGATGGTGTTAGTGTGCAAGCCGCTCGCCTGCTCCAACTCGGCCTTGGTCGCACCATCGTATAACTCTTTAATCATTGACACCAGCGCACGGGTTTTTACTTCGGTTCTCATTCATCCTCCTCCGCACGTTTCCAGTCGTCGTAACCCGCGCACCATGTCACCGGCAAACTGGGGTCGTTCAACAACACGCAGGACTCGTCTCGCAACTCAGTCGAACTTTCACCATACGGCACGAAACTGATATGCGTTTGTTTATATTCACACTCGTCGCAGTACTTTTCCGCGTGTTGAGTCCAAATATCTTGTATGGCAAACACTTTCGTCATGATTTACTCCTCAACATTTATCCAGTAGATGTCAGGTGTGGAGCGGTACCCCACGCCATTGACCCTCTCCCCGGGCTTTGTTATCTGCAATACGACAATGGCGTTCCTGATAATCTCAGGCAGTGCCATCAACGTAACGCGCTTTGCTTTAGCCCGATGGTACTTAGGCGGCTTAGAAAAGTCAACAATGTCAAAAGTACCATCGTGGTTATCCAGCACCCGGATTACATCCGATGCAACGGCGTTCACAGGTACACCACATACATGTTATTCCCAATCTTTGCACCGACGTCTTTGATACCCATATCGCCGACATTCGTAATCTGTAACACGTTAATACGGTCTTGTATCTCCTGTGGTAAGTCAGCGAATGTCGCTACTGTTTGTGGTTGGGTTCTAAAGAAACCACTTCTCCGGTCGTACTCTGATTCACCCTCGTGCCCCACAAATTCAACTCGGCTCTCAAGTATCCGCACAAAAACACGCTTGGGGTCGTAACCCTGAAGTTCATCAAGCGCGCTCTCGGCTTTGCGTACTTCGTCTGCCAAGTCGCGGAAATGCTGGGTCACAGGCTGATACCCAGTGGCAATCATGTTGCGAAACTCCGTTATCAACGCGTCGCCATCCCGGTCAATCCTGTGACGTAAGGTGCGGTCTAAGTCGCTCACAGCCTCAACCATCTCATCGAACGCATTTCTAATTTTTGAACGTGATTTATCAACCAACTGAGCAAGGGTTACCGGCTTCAAATAAGTCAGCGCATTCTTCATGGCGCGCTTGAAATCCGAACTTGCTTTTGTGTAGTAGTCCGGGTTGTGGAGGCTGTACTTTTCGTTGGCAATATTTGGCGAATGTAAGAGGTAGTCGCCGTTACCGCCGCTGGTACTTATCTGCCCAATGATTAATGACATATCATCACCGTGAAGAATTTCCAGCACGCTATATAAAGCGTGGTCGTGACCCATAGCACGTGGCGCATTTGGTGGTCGGAAAATAAATTCCGGGCGCTTGTACTTCAACTCTCGGGCAAACTTGTACAGTTTTTCGGTCACGGGCACACCGTCAAAAAAGTATTGCCAACCCGCCAACTGCGCTTCATCAAAAGCATCTGAGTAGTTACTAAATGCGTCGGCTTGGTTTCTCATGTGCTTGAACGCGTCAATCGTCAATTTTTTGTTGTCCATGATTTTCTCCTTGATACCAGTTCCTCAGTCAATGTGAATCGCCACACCGTTGGTCGGGTGGGCGCGCTTGTTGTCAACGATACACCACAGGGTGGGCACGTCGAATCTACCCCAGTTCGGCACCTCGCCGTCAGTCAGCACCACCACGCACTCGGGGTTGATGCGGTTCTCCCTCAGATAGTCAGACACGCATGACGGGTCAGTGCCACCACCGCTCTCGTGCTTGGTTGATTGTGCCAGCGTACCTTGCTTGTCACGTCCGTATACCTCGTGCTTGACCACCTCGGTGCCCCAGTACAAAAGGTCAACTTGTTGTGGTGAGACAGCCGCACACAGGCTTTGCACCTCGCTGAGAAACTTAGTCAGTTCAGCATCGCCAATCGAATACGACGTGTCGACGGCAACCACGATGCGGTCAATGCTCTCACTCACAGTGCTTGGCATATACACATCATGCTGTAGCCAGCGCCGTGCGGGTCGTGCCCACGTGGATACATCTTTACCGTCAGTGTAGGCGCAGATGAAGTCACGCAACTGCTCACGCCAGTCGACCTTCGGCTCGACCAGTGCACCCAAGGTTTGGGACGTCGCTCCCTTCAACTTCTCAGCCGCCATCCGACCCTGCCGTATCGCTTGGTCAATGTCTTTGCCGAGTTGCTCTCGGTCAGCATCGCTCATCTGCTCACCACTTTCCCAGTCGTGGTCGTCCAGTGAATCACCGCCGCTGTCGTTGTCGTCGTCACCATCGGACAGTGCATCAAACACCTGCTGTGAATCCATGCCACGGTAGTCCTCACTGAGCAAGCCGCCTTCGGGCAACCTAACGAACCCACCCGTGTCGTCGTCCAAATCTTTGATGATTAGGTTGATTACGTAGTCACACGCCATGTTGGACTTGCGTGGGTTCTGCTTCCACAGGTGCTTCCACAGAAACATGTGCTGGAACGCCTTGTGCAATGTCTCGTGCAGGATAAGACCGCGCAGTTCAGCGGCATCCAGTTTCTCCACAAACTTCATACCGTATGAACAATTGACGCCATCGGTACACGCAGTACGTACATCGTCGCGCACTTCGTACTTGCCGACCATCAGTAGCCCCGAATACTCAATCGTACTCGGGTGTCCCATCAGTTCAACGTACGCCCGCTCGACCCGTTGCTTTGCTGTTAACTTGTTACTAATCATGATTTACTCCTTGTTTATTCATCTTGCCCATAGTCGCCTTGGATGACGCCGCCCATTGCCGCCAACTTATGGACGATGCGGGTAGTAGCAGTCGCGCCTTTTTTATTGTCTTTACCGTTAATGGCGTCACCAATCCAGTCGAGTAGTAGGTCTGCATCACCCGCATCCATGCTTGCCAGTAACTTGGACTCTCGCGTCAACTTGTGGATGATTTCGTGACCTTTCAGTCCACTACGCATTTCATTTCTCCTCTCAGGTTAAACACGTTCAGCGAACAGATAGTTGTTATCAGTCGCCCACTTCACAAACTCTTTGTTGGTTGCCGCAATCGCCTTGGTCGGATTGTTCGGGCTCATCACGGTACGTGCAAACAAACCCTGTGCCTCTTTGCTCATGCGGTTGAGGTACGTCATGAACTTACCCATCGTAGGCTTGTCGATGCGCCTTGCGGCTTTAGATATGAGCATGACCGCTGATGCCGCACCGCTGGGTACAGTCGCCGTATCGGGTGACCGCACAATCTCGTCCCATGACGGCAAGTCGTTGTCCAACTTTATCATCGTTAAGATGTTGTGCATTGCAGGGTGACCGACCGTACCAGCCAACGCATGACACATGATGTCATCACCCAACGCCATCGTGCGCTCCACAATCAGACCAGCCTTCTCAAGTGAGCGTGGCGTGACAACTGCGGCTCGTACCGTGCGTGGGTCGTTGATGTACGGGTTCTGCTCGGGCTTCTCGTAATCCTCATACGACGCCAACATGTCAGGGAACTCATGTACCGCACCAATGACTGCTGGGTGAACACCAACGCCCACGGCGTAGTCAATCCACTCTTCGGTATTGTGCTTACGCACCTTGACTTCCGTGATACGGTTGCGAGCATGTGGTAATACGTTGTCACCCAAACCCTCGCTCGACAGGTTAGTCGTGGCGAACACAACAGAACCCTCAGCAAGTTTGTACGTACCCAACTGGCGCTCCTGCATCAGTCGCAAGCATGCGTTCATCACGCCGCCCCTAGCCTTGCCCAACTCGTCGAGCATCATCACCACGGGCTGGTCGGGCAAGTGGATGCCAAACTCTTCGTTCGGGATGAATGAGCACACCTCGTTGCCGTCAACCGTCTTGATTTTGGGCACAAGAAAGTCACCAACATCTTTAGTCGTGATGTCGACGTAGCAAAAGAAATGATTCTTAAACGCTGGTCGCTCACGCAACATCTTCAGGATGCTGGACTTGCCAATACCCATCTCGCCTTGAGCGAGCACAGTTTGCTTGTCACCCACTGCCTCAATCAGGTCAGCGGTTTGCTTCAAAGAAAGTGATTTATACATAGACATGATTTTCTCCAGTTAAAAACAAAAACGCAAACTTCATACCGTATGAAGTTTTACCAATCAAAACTTACCCAGCAACGCATCGACCTTGCGCTTGGTGTTGTCACGCAACTCGTCCGATTCACGTAGCGTCTCGGCGTCCACACCTGATAACAAGTTAGACAACTCGATACGCATGGACTCAAGCCGCACGTCCTGATTCACGTTGAAGTGTTTCAGCAGGTTGCACAACTCGTGGGCGTTCTCGACCAGTGAGTCGCGGAATATCTTGCGCTTGCCGTCCTCGGTTGACTCAAGGCGCTCAGACATCTTAGACAGCACATCATGTAGCCTGTCCCATGAATCGCGCATCGCTTGCTCGACACGGTTGGTAATCGCTTGCTCGTACTGCGCTTGCAACTCACGCAAACCCTCGTCGCCAATCTCGACACGGAAATCGCCGGACTGGGGCAACGGCTCGATGGTGTAGCCAAACCCAAACTTCTGCTCGATTTCCTCGCGGGTTGGGTACTCGTCACGGTCAAACAAGTCACCCAGTGAAAACGCGGCGGCGCTCACAAGGTTGTCATACTCGTTAAGAAATTCATGCACCTTACTTACGAACTCGCGCTCGAACTCCACCAGTTTTGCCTTGTAGTCAAACATTTGTGAGGCGTTCAGTATGCGAGCGCCATTGTCCGACCACGGTTGCGTCACGGTGTAATGCCATGTACGCACAGCACCTGCCACCTTGTTGATGGCGTCCAACTTATCGGTGCCAGCCAGCAAATTCTTGTGGTAGTTACCGGCTCGGGTCTTGGTTGACTTGGCGGCATCCACCTCTTGCGACACGCGCTTGTCCAACTTGCGCCCCGACCACACGCTTAGCGACAGGTTCACCAGCACAGCGGACGACGACAGTTTAGACACTACGTCAGGGTTCAGTTCAAAGTTACTCATGATTTACTCCTCGTTGAAAAACAAAAAACAAACTTCATACCGTATGAAGTTATACCGAAACACACAAAACATTTACCACATGAAATACATTATAACAGATTTACACATGGTAGTCAACTTCCTTGATTTCTTCCCAGCCAAAACGCTTCAGGTTTTGCATCATGTTTGCCTTGTACGTCAGGTTGTACATCATGATGGCGGTACGTTGTGACAATCCACGCCACTCGATACGCGCACCGTTCTCTGTCTCCAAATAAAACATGTACTTATTCATTTGCTTTCTCCTTGTAAAAGTTCATCGGGCACTTCCACCTCGTTGCCCAGTTTGCTGGCGACATAACAACGCATGGCGGCGATTAGTGGGGTTGGGCCTCCTTCTGTTTCCCATCTGTCTTCAGCGCCTTTCCACCATCCAATTCTTACGGGCACTTGTCCAACCTTTACGCCACCCGACCACCAATCATTACCTTTCAGGCAAAGAATAATCTTCTCCCGCTCAATAATCTGCCCACCTTGGGCCCAGTAGGTTGACGGGCTGTAATGGGATACAGAGTCACCGTCATCGCGTACATATATGTTGCGGGACTCACGCCAAACATCTTCGCCTTCCAGCCCAGCCACCGCCCAGTCGAGCGCGGCCCCTCTTAGTTTACGTGTCATTACTTTCATTTGCTTTCTCCTTCCAAAAGTTCATCGGGTACTTCAACTTCATCGCCCAACTTGCTGGCTACATAACAACGCATGGCGGCAATGAGTGGGGTTGGGCCAGTCCCTCTTTTCCACCCATCTGTACCCGTCCACTCTTTATGGTCACTCAAATAAATAGCAATCTGCTCCCGCTCAATAATCTGCCCACCTTTTGCCCAGTCGGTTGAGGGTGTGTAACCCTGTTCCAAGGTGAACCCAATCAAGTCGTCCATAACGCCCTTGCATTTCACCACCGCCCAATCAAGTGCGGCTCCGCTTAGTTCATTTGTTTTGATTTTCATTTCACTAACCCACCTTTGTTGTTAAGACCTGTTAAGTCGTTGTGATTTGTGATAAGCATGTAATTGGACTTGTGCATTGGTGCAATCGTCCAACCCTTACGCTCTTGCCTTGCGGCTTCTTCGCCACACATAAGGCACCGTCGGTAACCCAATGCGGCTCGCTTGGGCGGGATGTCGTCATGACAATCCACGCACTCCATGACACGTCGTTTGTATGCACTAATCATTTGACACTCCTCAGAAATAAACTTCATACCGTATGAAGTTTCACACTAACTCTTTATCAATCAACCCAACGGCACCAAACAGTTCCACTATGCACATGTCAACAGTACTTAACACGTGCGTATCACATTGTGGGTGTAATTGACTGCGGTGCTTGCTTGTTGTGCGGCTAACACGTGTGCCGTTTTCAAACCACGCATCGGTCGCAGTGTCGTATATAAATAGCGGGTGGTGGTTGCCGTACGAATACACAGTGAACCGCGTATTGTTGAAGTTCCACGTGCCCCACGTGTTGTTGCCCTTGAATTCCTTGCGGCTCTTAACGAATTCCCGCGCACTCCAGTTTGCTACTCGTTTCATGATTTGCTCCTTATCAGATAGATTTGACGTTCATGAACGCCGCTTGGTAGGTGTAGTCGCTCACAAATGCACACGTGGCACCGCTCTTTGAGTCGTACCGACTGAACTCGGGGAAGTGGCACGCCACGCGGAACGGCAAGCCCATCTCGCGTCCGACTTTGACTATCGCACCCCGAAAACTCTTGGCGTGTACCTTGAACCGGCGCACCCATGAGTAGTTAGCCTCGCCACCAAACGTGTCGGTGACTTCCACATAAAAAATCTCTTTGCTCATTTCTCACTCCTGTTTGTTGTTTATGTTTGTGATGCCGGATGACATCGTGTAGTGGTCGAGGGCTTCGGGTACAGATACAAATAAACTTCATACTGTATGAAGTTTCCTCAACCACTAACCGCTGTAATCCGCTTTTACCAAATTACAACAACTTACGATAGCCGTTTGTCGCTTGCTTTTTGTGCAAGCCTAGTGCGTTATCAGGGTCGTAGGTTTTGAGTCCACGTTGCAACCTCCGCTTGATGGCATCGGTTTTGTCTGCTTCGTTCTTTCATCGACTCACTAACTACTTAGCGTCTACGTTTTCTTTTCGCATTAGCGCGTTCGGTCGGATTAGGACTTTCACGCACGGGCATTTAGGTAAGCGCGCACCATCCACGGTGCGCTTAGTTTTAGGCTTTGCTTCGCTTTGACGTTCGCGTTCGGTGCCCGTGGGCACACTACTGACTACTACATCATCACGCAGGGCTGGCTACCTGACGCCTATTCACCGAGGGAGGGGTCTCACGCGTATGTTTCTCTTGGTTGCCTGTGGGCTTCGTTGGCAACGCGATTCTGCCTATTTGGTTTCTACAACTACTGTGCAGCGGCGGCTTGTTTGCGGCGAACCCAAACTTCATACAGTATGAAGTTTTTTGCTGGGCTTGCCTGTGCCTGATGGATTGTTAAAGAGCGGTACAGTACGGACGATTTCCGACTGTTTTTATATTATAACAGGTTTACAGTGGTTTGTCAAGTTGGTGTACGTAGTGGTTTTTGGGATAATTTGCTCAAAATTTCTTGGGGGCGGCAAAAAAGAAAGTCGTTTAAAATCAACGGTGTAGGTGTGGTCGATGGGGTATTTTTCCATTTTTCCGTGAATTTTGGGTTTTGAGCGAGAGAACACGAGCGAGCAGAACTTCGCAAGAATTTCAGAGAACACAGGCACAAACTTCATACGGTATGAGGTTTGGGGAATTCAGGGTGTATATATATTTTTTAGAGAAAAAAAGAAAAAAAGGATTTTCCCGTGCCTAAGTGCTTGATTTTATTGGGGTTTGTTTTTTTCCGTGCTACAGAAAATTTGAGAAAAATATGCCAAAAACCCTTGCGTATTACAGATTGACAGTTTGGGCGTCCAGCAAGGAGGGAACTGGTATCACGTGGAAACTTCATACGGTATGAAGTTTGGGGTCGTGCCAAGGGCGTCCAGCAGGGAGGGAACTGGTATCGTGGGGCTGGGACGTCCAGCAAGCGAGGCGTCCAGCAAGGGGGGAACTGGTATC
>Ga0222719_10003042_pt1 | contig 15047 bp, 11 predicted proteins | sample C33_34DmetaG_FD_165039 | JGI IMG/M metagenome (GOLD analysis project Ga0222719, IMG submission 165039) | Estuarine water microbial communities from San Francisco Bay, California, United States - C33_34D | ecosystem: Environmental > Aquatic > Marine > Unclassified | place: USA: California...
AATTTTATTTTCTCAAAGCCCCGCGCATAGATTTTACACATGGGACAAGCCTTATCGATTAATAATTTATTATTCTCTAACATGGGTGGTTGATTTAAAGGTCATTATTTGATCAAACGAAGGTGGCCTCCCTCATTACTTAATTGTTCTTTTTTCTTAATCACATTTAGTTTATGGCGGATGTAAAACACTCTGCAGATTTGTATGACCACACTCATACCCAAAGCCAAGAATGGTATTCCACTTGATAGACCTCCAAATAAAAGACCGATGATTAAAAAAGTAATTCCCGTCTCGATGGTGAAAACTAAAATGACTTGCTGCAAAGAAGATTCCTTACTCAAAATGATCGATTCCAATAAATAGGTCATCAACATCGACGGCCCCCAAATGAAAAAGCCATAAGTTAATACCATGAATGGTACCGTCCAAAGTAGGTTCAATTCAAAGAACCCAGAAGCGGAAATGAGAAAATAGACCATCACAACGGAAACGGGCAACATGAGCCAGATACTGTGTTTAACGATTTTGGTATTCATAATCTTAGAATTTAGTTATCAATTGGTTTGACATGATTTAGCAATTTGTTTTTTCTTTTTAAAACGAATAACCGAACGGCTTTTGCTAACACAAAAACACCCATCATCCACTGCCAATAGTCGCTTAGTAAAGCGTGATTTCGCGTCAATAACAATACAGCCACACCGATTACCAGCTCAATGAGAAAAAGAATATATACCCTACTTTCACCTGCTGGCTTTGTTATTAGAAATCGTTCCAAAACCCAAGCAGTTAAAAAGAATGAAGCCAAATAAAAGAAGGTGATGTACAGAAAATAAGCCAATACAAATAAGCTGAGAAAAACGGTATTCAAAATTGATATACTTTCACCATTTGAAACGTCATTCAGCAGAAAAGCCAAAATCACGATATAAGCTAAGACACAGATGGCTGCAAACTCATTCCAAAGCGTGCTTAACACATAGCCCTTATTAATTTCCGATATTTCAATATTCTTAAACATATTATATTTTCAATAATTTCTGAAAGTTTGACTTAAAAAAATTTAGCTAAGCGATTTAATCATCTTCTTAAAGAAAAAATTGTCTTTTAATTTGAGCCATATTTCTGATAATTGATCAAGTTGTTGTATAAAATCGTCCAACTCTTCCATTAGTTTTCTGAAATGGACAACTTGAGCTTCATTTCCTTCTAAATCTTCATTTTTGAGGCGGATTAATAATTCTTGAACGGGATTTAACTCTCTTCTTTTGCGTTCTTCAACGATATTTTGAGCGACTGTCATAATATCCGTTTGCGCGGAGAAAAACTCTTTACGTTCTCCAATTTTTGTTTGCTTATTGACTAATCTCCAGTTGATCAATTCACGCAGATTTGTATTGACATTCCCACGAGAAAGTTGAATAGTTTCCATTACATCTTCTGTACTCAGCGCTTCATTACTCGCTAATAAGAGTGCATGAATCTGCGCCATAGAACGCGGAATACCCCAGGAGCTGCCAATTGAGCCCCAGGTTTGAACAAATTCCATTTTTGCGTCTTCCAGTTTCATACAGTACAAATATAAAACAATTTTTAGAACTTTCAATATTTTCTGAAAATTAAATCTTCTGTTGGTGAACGCATTTAAAATCAGATCTTCCCCTTTCATAATGCACGAAAATTTATGATTGAAAGCATGTTGATTGTAGCAAATGAGTCAGATTATCGCTATATTGACCTTTCAAGAGGAGTAAAAGTTTGAGTAAGGTAAAAACGTTCATTGTTACCCAATTACCATAGACCATTTGTGTCGAACAATTAAATGGTCAGTTGACCTTCGAATCAGCTCCAAATGAAGGCACTTCCAAACAGTTCTCATTTGAAGTATAAAATACACGTCAGAGAGCGATTTATACCTGAGTTTACAAAACCTGTTAACAAGTATTGAAAAGTACGTTCGCTCAAATTTTCGAATGGTCTCACAATCTCCTAAATTCGTTTTTCCAAAATTCATCCAAGTGGCGAAAAAAACAGCAAAGAAAAAGTCGGGCGAAACCCCGCTGATGAAACAGTACAATCAGATCAAGGCAAAGTATCCGGATGCTATGCTTTTGTTTCGTGTGGGTGATTTTTATGAGACCTTTGGAGAAGATGCGATTAAGGCATCCAACATCCTAAACATAATCCTGACTAAAAGAGGTAAAGATAGTCCATCAGAAATAGAATTGGCGGGGTTCCCACATCACTCACTGGATACCTATTTACCCAAACTGGTCAGAGCAGGTATGCGGGTAGCTATTTGTGACCAACTCGAGGATCCCAAACTGACAAAAAAAATAGTGAAACGCGGTGTTACAGAATTGGTGACACCGGGTGTTTCTTATAACGACAAAGTTTTAAGCGGAAGCGAAAATAATTTCTTGGCTGCCATTCATTTTGAAGGGAAAAAAGCAGGGGTTTCTTTTTTAGATGTTTCAACCGGCGAGTTTTTGGTGGCTGAAGGTCATTTTGAATATATCGACAAGTTGATTCAAAGTTTTAACCCGAAAGAAATTCTATTTCAAAAAGGTAAACAAAAGCTTTATTTGGAGCATTTTAGCGATAAATTTTATACTTACAAATTAGAAGATTGGGTATTTACTGAAGCTTTTGCCAATGAAAATCTAGAAAAACAATTTGAAGTTAAGTCATTAAAGGGTTTTGGTATTGATAAAATGGACCTGGCCATAATTGCTGCGAGTGCCGTTTTGCATTATTTATCACAAACCCAACATGATAAACTGGGGCATATTTCGAATATCTCCCGATTGGAGGAAGATAAGTATGTTTGGTTGGATCGTTTTACGATTCGCAACCTAGAATTGATCTCCTCACAGCATGAAAACGCAGTGACGTTGATCGACATTATCGATCAAACAATCACACCTCCCGGCAGTCGTATGATGCGCCGCTGGACCGTTTTACCATTAAAGGATCTAAAACCGATTCAAGAACGACATCAAATTGTCCATTATTTCAATAATCATCCAGACTTTAAGGTGGTTGTTGAAGAGCAACTGAGAGAAGTTGGCGATTTAGAACGGATCATTTCAAAGGTGGCTACCACACGTATCAATCCGAAAGAAATCATTCAACTCAAGCGAGCCTTAACGGCCATTGAACCTATTAAAGTAGCATGCGCCTCTACTGAATCAGATGCCTTAATTAAAATTGGTGATCAATTAAATCCATGTCAGGGGTTACGCGACCGTATTTCAAGAGAAATTAAGGAGGATCCTGCTATTTCTATTGGAAAAGGTGAAGTGATAGCGGATGGCGTTAATGATGAGTTGGATGAGCTTCGTTCGATCTTAAATTCTGGAAAGGATTATTTAGAAAGCATGAAAGAGCGTGAAGCGGAACGCACAGGCATCTCAAGTATTAAAATTGCTTTTAATAATGTTTTCGGGTATTATATTGAAGTTCGGAATTCGCACAAAGATAAAGTTCCAGAAGAATGGATTCGAAAACAAACTTTGGTCAATGCCGAACGCTATATCACGGAAGAGTTAAAAGAATATGAATCCAAAATATTAGGTGCGGAGGAAAAAATCCACCAATTGGAAAGTCGATTATTAAATGACCTCGTGCTATCCATGGCTGATTATATCAGTCCGATTCAGCACAATGCATTTCAATTAGCAAAGCTAGATTGCCTGCATTCCTTTGCTCAGGTGGCGCAGTCAAATAACTACGTTTGTCCTGAGATGGATGATTCCTTTACGATTGACATCAAAGATGGCCGTCATCCGGTTATTGAAAAACAATTACCTCTTGGGGAGGCATATGTTGCGAATGATGTCTTTTTGGATAATGAGACGCAACAAATCATCATGATTACCGGTCCGAATATGTCTGGTAAATCAGCTTTACTTCGCCAAACAGCGCTAATTTCATTAATGGCACAAATGGGGAGTTTCGTTCCGGCAAAATCAGCTCGATTAGGTTTGTTAGACAAGGTTTTTACCCGCGTTGGTGCCTCTGATAATATTTCTTCAGGTGAGTCTACCTTTATGGTAGAGATGAATGAAACGGCGAGTATTCTCAATAATTTATCCAATCGTAGTTTGATTATTTTAGATGAAATTGGTCGTGGAACTAGTACGTATGACGGTATTTCGATTGCTTGGTCTATTACGGAATATCTGCATCAAAATGGACAGACGCAACCGAAGACCTTGTTTGCTACGCATTATCATGAATTAAATGAAATGTGTACTTCTTTTGACCGCATTAAGAACTATAATGTGTCGGTAAAAGAAATGGGGAATAAGGTGATATTTATGCGCAAATTGGTGCCAGGTGGAAGCGCGCATAGTTTTGGAATTCATGTGGCAAAGATGGCTGGTATGCCGAAGCCTGTTCTGAAACGGGCGGATCAAATTCTGGCACAATTGGAAAAGAATCATTCTTCTGATTTAAAATCAGATGTTAAAGAAATCGCAGCTAAGGAAGGGGATATGCAATTGAGTTTCTTTCAATTGGATGATCCGGTCTTGATGCAGATCAAAGATGAGATTGAAAATATTGATATCAATACGTTAACGCCTGTTGAGGCATTGATGAAATTAAATGAAATCAAAAAATATGTGGGTGGTTAATATCACCTGGTAAAACAAAAAAAGGGATGATCGTTTGACCATCCCTTTTTTTTATAAATCGAATTTGGTTTATTGTTTTACCAATTTCACTGTTTTTGTTTCATTATTCCAATTGATGGTGATGAAATAGACACCGTTTGCAAATTTATCTAAATCCAGCTGTTCTGAATCAGCTATTGTATTTTGCATTAAAATCGCTCCATTAACCGAACGTAATACATATGTAAATTCACCCTGCCCTGTGATGGTAACTTGACCATTAGTAGGGTTAGGATAAACTGAAACTTGAGTCATTCCGTTAGCACCAATTCCTAACTGACTGTTAACATCGATTTCTACTGTGGTTGTACATTCGTTTTCGTCCATAACTATAACTGTGTAGGTTCCACCAACAAGGTCGGTTAAATCTTCTGTATCATCAAAATCTCCAGTACCGTCATTATCCCAATCAAAAGTATAAGCTGGTGTTCCGCCAGACACGTCAATATCAACGGCACCATCACCACCCATAATTTCATCTGTTGTTGTGTACGTAACGACAATTTCGTCCAACACGGTTACATCAACTGTAGCTGTGTTTTCACATCCATTAACATCAGTTCCAGTAACTGTAAATGTATTGATTCCAGCCATTGTTGTTGTATAAGGCTCACCATCCGTTACATCAGCTGGATCCCAAACATAGGTATCCGCTCCATCTCCTGTTAGCGTTACTTGTGCTCCAAAACATACTTCGTCTTGATCTGCTGTCGCTGTAACTTCCGGTAATTCATGTACGACAACCTCTACAGTTGCTTCTTTTTCACAACCATTGTCATCAGTACCAACGACTGTATAAGTTGTAGTTCCAATTTCTGGAGTAAATGCTACACCGTCTTCTGCTCCCATATCCCATGAATAATCAACAGCTCCACTTCCAGTCAATGTCAACTCATCTCCATCACATAATTCTTCTGAGGAAGCTATTGCTTCTACTTCTGGTAAATCATTAATAACGACATCGATTGATGCTTCATTTGTACATGTTGTTGTCGCGTCTGTACCTGTTACCGTATATGTGAATTCACCTGTCTCAGAAGGGGTATAAGCTACACCATCCTCAATATCAGCTGGATCCCACGAATAAGAATCAGCTCCACCGCCAATTACCGTAATGGTCTCTCCAAAACAAATTTCCGTTACATCTGCAGTCGCTGTTACTTCAGGTAATGCATTAACTGTTATTTCCACACTATAAGGACAATCATCTGGATCATCTGTTGTAGCCGTATATGTTGTTACACCTACCGGAGGATCAAAACTTTCTCCGTCCGTAACTCCCATATCCCATATGATCGGTTCACCAGAAACAGAACTTGCATCCAACACAATCTCTTCTCCATCACATAATTCAGTTTCAACCGGCTCAAGCGCCATTAAATCACAAAGTAGTGTAATGGTCACATAACCATTACCGTCATTAACGCCCGCTTCATTCAGTTGATCTGTTCCTGAGTTATATGATCCACCGCCTCCGCCAGAGCGCATACTTGGAAATCCGTCACCATTTTGGCCACCGCCACCAGAATAACCGCCGCCGCCGCCGGTCCCCATATTGTCAGAACCTCCGCCACCACCGCCGCCGAAACCGCCATCGCCACCTTCGTCACTTCCGTCATTATAGCGGACACCACCAATTCCTCCTTCTAATGGCCTTCTTCCGCCTTGGGCATATGATCCCGTATAAACATAGTCTGTTCCTTGCGCACCACCAGTGCCATTGGTTAACCAACCAGCACCGCCGCCAGCCCAATAACTTGAGCCTCCGGAATTATTTCGACCTCCATTTCCTCCTATTCCTCCATTAGCAAAAGAATAAGCTCCATTTCCATCTTCAGTGGCATCTGCATGTCGTTCAGGGTAATCAAAACCTGCTGCACCGCCGCCGCCGCCAGCAACAATTAAAGGAAGAGCATCATCAGCAGGATCCCAAACAAAAGTTCCACCGCCACCACCAGCAGCTGCGTTATCAACACTAGCTCGTGTTGACTCACCTGTTTGACCAACAAGAATATGAAGTATTTGTCCTTCTGTTAAGAAAAATGTACCTGTCATTCGTGCACCAAACCCTCCCACTTCAGGGTGTCCCGTAAACGTATCATCTCCACCTTTTCCTCCAGCTACCTCAATTTGATAATTCCCAGTAGCAGGAACTGTCCATTCTTGAATACCTTGAGTAGTCATGTTAAAAAGCGATGGGTCAAGCTCCCAAACTGCGGCTGCATAAACCGTCTGACAAGCTGCTAAAGTTGGGCCATCCTTACCTAATGCACCTGCATTAGTGAAAGTATGTGTGTCAAAATCATAAAGTTGGGCTGAAGAATGCTTGGTCGCTATAAGCGCAATCCCAAGACATAATATGCCCGATAAATTGTTAAATCGTTTCATAGTTAAAGTCTAGTTATATAAACAAAACTAAAAAATTTACAGATACAAAAGGAGGGCACCGTACTCATTTAATAAAAATAGGGCGCCCTCTCAGCTGAGATTGGCGCCCTATTGCAAAAGTATTATGATTGGTTTATTGTTTTACCAATTTCACTGTTTTTGTTTCATTATTCCAATTGATGGTGATGAAATAGACACCGTCTTCCATGTCTTCCAAATCGACCAAGGCAGCATTTATTGCTGTATTCGAGATTAAAACATCTCCTTTGACTGATTTTACAGTGTAGGTAAAATTACCCTTACCTGTAATTGATACTTGGCCTGAAGTTGGGTTAGGAAAAACCTTTACACCCAGGTTGCCATCTTCACCGATACTCAATTGAGTGTTGACATCGATTTCTACCGTTGCTTCGCAACCATTCTCATCCATGACCACAACCGTATAAGTTCCTCCAGCAACGTCCGTTAAATCTTCTGTATCATCAAAATCTCCCGTGCCGTCATTGTCCCAATCGAAAATGTAAGGGGGCGTACCACCGGTTACGTCAATATCAATTGTTCCATCTCCACCCATCATTTCATCAGTCGTCGTAAACGTAATATCGACACCTTCATATACTGTAACCTCTACTGAAGCTGTGTTGACACAACCGTTGTCATCTGTTCCTGTTACGGTATAAGTTTCTGTTCCTACGGATGGTGTAAAAGCAACACCATCATCAACACCCATATCCCAAGTATAGATTGTAGCGCCACTACCTGTTAACGTCAACTCTTCACCGTCACATAATACTTCTGGGGATGCATTTGCCACCACTTCTGGTAAAGCATTCACTGTAATATCTATCGTTGCTTCATTTTCGCATGTTGTTGTTGCATCTATTCCGGTTACCGTATAGGTCAAATCACCTGATTCTGTTGGCATATAAGCGACACCATCTTCAATATCTACTGGATCCCAGTTATACGAATCTGCACCACTGGCCGTGAATGTAATTTCATCACCAAAGCATATTTCCGTTTCATCTGCACTTACTGTTACGTCTGGCAATTCATTTACGATGATTTCTACAATTGATCCACAATCGCCGTCATCATCACTTGTTGCTGTATAGGTAAAATCACCAGCTGTCTCTGGGGTAAATGGTTCTCCATTAATTACACCACCGTCCCATGTTATCGCTCCGGCACCTTCTGCGTCGAGTGTAAATGATTCTCCCAAACAGATTTCTGAATCAGATACTGTTACTGTTAAAGGGTCACATAATTCCGTAATAATAATTTGTCCATCTCCTGAGCGTATTCCGTCAGTTGTACTTGCCGCGATTAATGCACCTGTATAAGATGTACCACCGGCTCCACCGCCGCCTCCACCTTTGTCATTTCCTGAGCAGCCTGTTGTTCCAGCAGAGCCGCCGCCGCCGCCGCCGCCGACAATAAATCCTCCGCCACCACCGCCACCACCTGGTGTCGTTGCGCAACAGCATCCTTGACCATCTCCTCCTGTACCATCATCTAATCCTGGTGAACCTAGATAGCCTCCACATCCAATTCCTTCTGCTCCACCAGTACCTGATGTTCCGCCGAATCCTCCGCCACCGTTTGGACTATCAGCACCGTCTCCTCCTGCAGCGCCACCGCCAGCTCCTCCATTTCCACCTTCCCAATCAGCAACGCAGCCTGTGCTTCCGCCACCACCACCGCCACCTGCGACAATAATGCGATCAGCAAGCGTAACACCTCCAAAGCGAACATCTGATGCTCCCCCACCGTTTCCAGCTCCAATATCTCCTCCTGTTACTCCTCCATTGAATCCATCCTGACCACCTACATAGATCGTATATGTTTCTCCAGGTGTTACCGATAAATCTCCGACCGCATAACCGCCAAGTCCGCCATCTCCGCCAGCGGCTCCAAGTCCTGCCACTCCCTCAGCACCATAACATTCAATTCGAATTTCAAAAACACCTACAGGTACAATATAGGTATCTGTTGTACCAGTGTAATCATAAGTTGTTACTTGCGCATGTATACCGCTTCCGAAAAAGGATATAATCATGGCAAGATTTAAATAGAATAATTGTTTCATAGCTTTAGTTTAGTTATTTCACTAAAGATATGAAATTAAGCAGTAAAACAGCAAAAAAGCTCGGTAAACAAGACGTTTACCGAGCTTTACTGTTGCATTTTTTTTACGTTATAAGCTATTCTTCTTTATCAACCGAATTGGCTATTTCTTTAATAACTTCCATTAGTGGTTTGAGCATTTCATGCGATTCATATCCGTCAAACGAAGCGGAACGATAGGTACTATCAGCCGTGGTTAACATCACCTTGCCAAACGGTGCTGCGTCAGTCGCTCTTCTGTTGGTTGGTGATTTCAAGTCACGAATTTCTTCGAGTTTAATGCCATTTGCACTGGTCTTCAGTGCCTCCCATTCTTGAGCGGTTGTTTTACGTGCTTGACGATTCGATTCTATCCGTCCCGAATAAGAACTGATTACTGAATCTTTTGTAATCGTCAAGGTACGCGACCCTAACATGGTAGTCGATTTATATTCGTATCGAATTATTTCTTTGGTATTACATGCTGTTAAAATCATTAGCGCACTAAAAGCCATTATCAATCTTGTCATGGTTATGGTATTACAATTATTATTCCGCAATCAACAAGAACTTATTTTTCTTGCCTTTAGCTAAAATTACGAATTTATCGTTGATCAAGTCTTCTTTTGTTAGTATGTAGTCTTCTTTTACTTTAGTTTTGTTAACGGAAATTGCATTTTGTTTTAATGCTCTTCGCGCTTCCCCATTCGAATTCATAAAGCCTGTTTTGGCGCCCATTGCGTCAATAATACCCAGTCCTTCTTGGATTTCGTTTGCAGTAACAACTGCTTGTGGCATTCCGTCTAAAGCATCGAAAATCTCTTGATCGGTCAATTTGCGTAAGTCATCAATCGTGGATTGGTTTCCAAACAAAATTGCGGTTGTTGTTTTAGCTTTCCCTAATCCTTCTTCACCATGCACCATTTTGGTGACCTCTTCTGCCAAACGGTTTTGTAAAATTCTTCTACCAGGATCCTCCGCATGTTCGGCTTCAATTGCCTCGATCTCTTCTTTAGAAAGAAAAGTAAACGTTCGAATATACTCAGGTGCATCTTCATCTGTTGCATTAATCCAGAATTGATAAAAGCCGTATTCAGAGGTGCGATCTGTATCTAGCCATACAGCCCCACTTTCGGTTTTCCCAAATTTCGTTCCGTCTGCCTTAGTCATTAACGGGCAAGTAAAAGCAAAGCCTTCTCCACCAGCAATTCTTCTGATCAATTCTGTTCCGGTGGTAATATTACCCCATTGATCACTTCCTCCCATTTGGATTTTACATCCTTTATCGCGATACAGATGAAGGAAATCATATCCTTGTAAGAGTTGGTAGGAGAATTCCGTAAATGAGATCCCTGTTTGGATCCTTTTCTTAACCGAATCTTTCGCACTCATATAATTTATCGTGACATGCTTTCCAACATCGCGAATAAACTCAATGAATGAGAAGTTTTTCATCCAATCATAGTTATTCACTAACTCGGCCCCGGTTTTCTCATCATCAAAATCTAGGAATCTGCGCAAAACACCTTCAACACCTTTAATGTTTTTAGCGAGTGTTTCCTCGTCTAATAAGTTTCGCTCATCGGATTTTCCTGAAGGATCACCCACCATTCCGGTTGCTCCACCCACCAATGCAATCGGCTTATGACCCGCTCTTTGCATATGCTTTAGCATCATGATCGGAATTAAGGAACCAACATGAAGCGAATCCGCCGTTGGGTCAAATCCACAATATCCTGTTACGATTTCTTTTTCCAATAATTCTTCAGTACCAGGCATGATGTCTTGCAACATCCCTCTCCATCTCAATTCTTCTACAAAGTTTTTAGGCATTCCAATGTTTTTTTGATGGGGATAAAGATAGTTTTTTTTGATGGAGCTCTGTATAATGGCACAAAAAAACGGTAGCCCTTATCGGAAGAGCAAACCAATCATGTATTAAAAGTTATTATAGCAATTCATTCGCCAAATTGGCCAATTCAGAACGTTCTCCTTTTTCAAGCTTAATATGGGCAAATAATTCATGTCCTTTCAAACGATCAATCAGGTAGGTTAAGCCATTACTCTCCTCATCCATATATGGCGTGTCTATCTGTTTGATATCACCTGTAAAAACCACTTTTGTTCCTTCACCAGCTCTGGTAATAATCGTCTTGACCTCATGTGGACTTAAATTTTGTGCTTCATCGATAATGAACATGACATTCGATAAACTCCTACCTCTTATAAAAGCTAAGGCCGTGATAGATAGCTCCCCGGCTTCTTCCATGTCATCCAATATTTTATGTTTTCGTTCGCCTGGTTTAAACTGACTCTTGATAAATTTTAGATTATCCCAAAGGGGTTGCATATACGGGGAGATTTTATCCTCTGCACTGCCTGGCAAGAAACCTATATCTCTATTGCTTAAAGGAATGATTGGTCTGGCCAAAATAATTTGGTTATATAAATTCCTTTGCTCTAAAGCCGATGCTAACGCCAAGAGTGTTTTACCCGTTCCGGCTACACCTTGCAAGCAGACAAGTTTGACATCAGGATTGGTTAGTGCATCTACCGCAAAAGTTTGTTCTGCATTTCTTGGCTTTACGTTGTAAACGTATTTTTTCTCAACTCGTTCTATCAGATCTAATGTTTTATTGTAGCGTGTCATAACCGACTCGCTTTCGCCATTTTTGAGAATGTAATATCCGTTGGCCGTTTTGGAGTCTGATAAGACTTTATCAGCAGGAATACTTCCTTTTTTATACAATTCAGTGATGATCTTCGAGTCAATATTTTCTATAACTGGAAAGCCTTCTGAGAATTTCTCGACATCCTTGACTTTGCCTGTTTCATAATCTTCAGACAATAGACCGATACCTTTTGCTTTAAGCCTCAGGTTTATGTCTTTGGTAACAAGAACAACCTCTCTATCTTTATTGGTGTCAGCTAGGGTGATTGCCGAGTTAATAATCTTATGATCATTTTTCCCGTGACCGTATATGGCTTCAGCATCTCTTCCATTAACCAAATTGGCCATAACCACCCTCAACTTGCCTTTTCCTTTTCCTAAACTAACCCAATCATTCAGCCCTTTTTCTGAGAGTTTATCCAGTGTTCTGATGATTTCTCTTGCCTGATAGTTCTTCGTATCGTTTCCTACCTTAAAATTATCTAATTCTTCTAAAACAGTAATTGGTATCGCAACATCATTTGTTTTAAAACTAAATATTGCTCCGTGATCAAATAATAGTACTGAGGTATCTAAAACGAAGATTTTTTTGTTGGATTTCTTAGCCATAGGTGTCTTTTTCTTTCTTGAATATAACGGTAATTGACTCGAATGAAACAGCACTTCGTTCAGAGTTATTAACTCTATTTTTTTAACTAAAAAATTGATCCCTCATTATAAATACGTTAGCAAACATCCTTAATAAACCTTTAAATTTAGCTTAACAATTTGATCGTATACAAAAAAGCCCTGCTCCCGTCATAGACGAGGCAGGGCCCTAATCATTACTTCTTACAATTTAGTTCTTCAAGACTTTCACGGTTTGAGAAAGTTCTCCTGATTGAATGAAGATAAAGTAAACTCCAGCTTCAACCGATTCAAGATCTAATTGCAATAAATCTGTACTCACAACTGTATTTAAGATACGTCCGTTTAGATCAATTACCTGAGCCGTGAATTGTCCGTCGCAAGCAACTGTCAATAATCCGTTAGTTGGATTTGGATAAACAGCAACTTTTAATCCTTCGCCATTTTCAACAATACCCACCATCGTTTCACCAACTACTGCTGCTTCTGATGCAGTACATCCTGCTTCATCTTCAACTACTAATGTATAAGTTCCGGGAGCTAGATCAGCTAGATCTTCTGTATCATCAAAATCTCCAGTTCCGTCGTTATCCCAGTCAAAAACATAAACAGGCATTCCACCAGTTATCGTCGCGTCAATGGCACCTCCTCCACCTTCAAAAGCATTTGTAATGGCATAATCGATTACAAGTGGCTCAAGAACCGTGACATCCACTTCATCAGAACAAGCGAAACCATCATATTGATCACCAATATAACTTAATAAATTAGCTCTCCAGTTATCTCCTTGTGGTGATGGGCTGTGGAAATTACTCGTCGTCATTCCACCCATCATGACCATTCCTTCACCCCATGTTTTCTCACAAAGCACAACATTTGTGGCATCAGTAGAATTCACAAGCACATTTGTAAAACCTGTTCCAGTGATATGTGCGTGACTATATGAACCACCTGTCATAGTCGAAGCTGTTGGTGTCAAAGGACCCAAATAAGCTGGATGTGATAAGTCAACCACGTCAACAGATGAAGACGCGTCATCATATACTAATGTAGACCCATCAAATCCAAAATCGATGTCACCACCTTCATTTGGTGCAGCATTTAATAATAAGCTTCCACCTGAGTGCACCCATGCTTCAATTAGTTCGATATTGTCGTCTAAGAAAGTTGCTAATTCTTCAGCTCCAGAATCACTACCGTCAATGAAAACAACTCCAGTTGTATAACGGAAAACATCCTCCGCAACGACATCTTCAAACAAACCAAGTGTCCAAAGGTTAGCACCAAACGCATTGTCCATAGCATCCGTATTACTTGATGAAAACCAAGGCTCTCCTACTGAAGCTCTCAAATAGTATCTGCTTTTAACATCATTCATATATGTTAATAAGTTCGCTCTCCAGTTATCTGCTTGTGGAGAAGGACTGTGGAAGTTACTTGTAGTCATTCCACCCATCATCACCCATCCAGCGCCCCAAGGCTTTTCACAAAGAACAATATTCGTAGCATCAGTTGAATTCACCAGAAGACTTGAATAACCTGACCCTGTAATATGCGCATGACTGTATGCACTACCTGTCATCGTTGCAGCCGTTGGCGTCAATGGTCCCAAATAAGCGGGGTGGTTTGTATTCACAACATCTACTGAGCCAGAAGCTTCTCCATATTCTAGAATGGTGCCTCCAAAACCGAAAGCCATATCAGTACCTTCGTTTGGTGCTGCATTCAATAAGAGATGGCCACCTGCTTCAACCCATTCTTCTATAGCTGTAATATTCAATGTTAAGAATGCATCCAATTCTAATGCACCATTATCACTTCCATCAATAAAAACAAATTGCGTTGTTTCAGAAAAAACGGCATCTACATCAACCGATTCAAACTCTCCCAATGTCCATTCACCAGGGCCAAAAGCAGCATCCATTGCTTCTGTATTACTAGCTGAACTCCAGGGTTCACCTGCAGCTGCTCTTAAATAGAATTTATCCCCCGTTCCATCTGTGTCATAGGTAATCGTATAATCACCTGGTCCGGCAGCCACAGGATCAAATTGATCTCCGGTAACTCCCGATCCTGAGAAGGTACCTCCCACAGGTGTTCCTGTCATCGTTACCGCTGCATCATCTGCGCAATAGACTGAATCTAATCCAGACAATTCGCATTGTCCGAATACCGATCCTCCAGCTAGGATCGCCCAGCTTAAAAATGATAATTTTAGTAAGTTTCTTTTTTTCATAGCTATGTTAATTTATTTATTACACTGCAAATATGTGGATTAGATTCCACGCTTGTCCATATTTCTCATGAATGGCCAATTTCGTTTTATCAATGGTCATCCTTTCATACAGTTGAATCAGACCCTTGACTCCACACAACAAATTTAGAAGGCAAAATGTATGTAAAACAGGACAAATGTCAGTTTTTTGGAGATAATAAAAAAGCCCCTGCATAAGCAGAGGCTTTTTAAATTAACGTATTTCTAAGGTTTTAAAGCTACTACTGCTTCACTAGCTTTGTTGTAGTTACTTCCTCACCTACTATGATATTAATCATATAAGTTGCTGAGCATAAGT
>Ga0222719_10003046_pt1 | contig 15028 bp, 9 predicted proteins | sample C33_34DmetaG_FD_165039 | JGI IMG/M metagenome (GOLD analysis project Ga0222719, IMG submission 165039) | Estuarine water microbial communities from San Francisco Bay, California, United States - C33_34D | ecosystem: Environmental > Aquatic > Marine > Unclassified | place: USA: California...
AGGTGTCTCAGGTACAGCAGTACTTGATGATGATACTTTTGCTACAGCTACAGCAACGACTTTAGCGACTTCAGAGTCTATTAAAGCTTATGTAGATACTACAGTTGCTGCAACCAATGAAGTTGTAGAAGATACAACTCCACAACTAGGTGGTGATTTAGACTTAAACTCTAATGACATTATAGGTACAGGTAATATTAATAATACTGGTACGATTACTACTGATGGTTTGACTGTTGATGGTGGTACTGGAACTATTAGACTAGGAAATGGAGATAGTACAATAACCAACGGTGACACTATTGGTAAATTAGAATTTTATTCTAGCGATTCTTCTACAAATGCTTCAGGAGTAACTTTTGAAATTTCTAATGTATCTACTGATGCTGCATGGGATGGCGGAGGTAATACACATACTACTTATTTTTATTCTTACGGAGACGCATCAACTCCTGTTGGTACAGCTACAGCTAAAACTAGATTATCAATAGATAACTCTATAGGAGACATCAGCTTCTACGAAGATACAGGAACGACAGCTCAAATGACTTGGGATGCTTCAGCAGATGCTTTAACATTTACTGATAATACTAAAGCTACATTTGGAACTGGTTCAGATTTAGAGGTTTACCATGATGGTTTTGTTGCTTGGTTTGATAATACAGATTCTGTAACAAAAGATACACAAATTAAAGTAGCAGACGGTGGATATATTACTCTTAAAGCCGGTGCTAAAAGCATGATTCAAGCTGCAGGAAATTTCAATGTCAGTTTATATTACGATGGCTCACCAAAACTAGCCACAACAAACACAGGCATAGACGTAACAGGTACAGCCACGATGGATGGTTTGACTGTTGAAGATGGTGGCACAATACAACTAACAAAAAACACAGTGTCTGCTGGCGACAGCTTAGGCATTATTGAGTTTCACGATGAAGATGGTACTGCTACTGCTGATTCTGGTAAGTTTCAGCTTCAAGCATTTCGTGGTGCTGACAAAGATGCACCTGATTTTAAGTTAATTGGTTCTGATGCTGGTGGAACTTTACGAACTCGTCTTCAGATAGCAGACAGCGGAGACATATCCTTCTACGATGATACAGGAACTAGCCAAGCTCTATACTGGGATGCAAGTGCTGAGAGATTGGGTATTGGTACGAGTAGTCCTTCAGCACCTTTAACAGTCAACACAGGCTCAGATGGTAATAATGTTTATATAGATAACAATGGTACACAACTCGCTATAGGTTCTACTTCAAGTGTTAATTATATAAACACACAAAATGGAAGTGCTAAATTGGCTATACAAACAAATGGCACAGAAAGAATGCGTATTGATTCTTCAGGCAACGTTGGAATTGGTACTGATAGTCCTGCACACAAATTAGTAGTAGCTGGAAGTTCGTCTACAGATTTTGATGCATTAATATTAAGAAACTCTAATGGTACAAATGGTTCTGCTGCTGTCTTAACTTTTGAGACATCTTCTGGTACAGAAGGTGATGATGCTGCTTCTGCTGCACATATTAAAGGTATAAGAGAAGATTCAGGAACAGATGGTGCTTTAGCTTTTTCAACAACTTTAGCTGGTACACCAGCAGAACGCATGAGAATCGACTCATCAGGCAATGTTGGAATTGGAGTTACTCCAAGAACTAAATTAGATATATTTCAACAAACAAATAGAACTTCTAAAACAGGCACAACAAGAGGTGTTTTACATTTACAAGATGGAGACACCCCAGCAAATAATGAATTAACAGCTATTACTTTTGAATCTAACTCTAATACTGCTTCTGCAATTATTGGGCAATCATTAACAAATAGTGGTAGTGAATTATTTTTTGGAACAAGTAATGGCTATGTTTCAGGTGTAACAAATACTGCGATGACAATTAATCCAACAGGCAACGTTGGAATTGGGACGACTTCGCCAACTGAAAGGTTAGAAGTTTCAGCAGATACTAACTCTAGAATTAAAAACCAAGAAATAGGTGGAAACAGTTCAACTTGGCTTCAACAAGCAGTTTCTAGTTATTTAATTGCTGATAATGATTGGCGTTTTTATACAAATGGCTCAGAGCGTTCACGCATAGACTCATCAGGCAACGTTGGAATTGGTACGAGTTCTCCTAGCCGTTTGTTAAATGTAGTTGGCACAGATACTATCGTTGCAGAGTTTGAAAATACGGCAGCCACTGGAAATGCTAGAGTCTATGTGACGGCAGGAACTGCTTCAGCTAGTCTTACTCAATATGGGCAAAGTCATGCTACAACACCAAATGTTACTCAACTGGCGTCCCCATCAGAAACAAGATTTATAAATTCGGGTATTACAGTTGCTACGATGAAGTCTAGTGGCAACGTTGGAATTGGAACGACTAGTCCTTCAGCTCCTTTACACGTTAAATCAACTGGTGCTTTACCTGCTAAATTTGAGGGTGGTGCAAATTCTTATACCCAATGGCTTAACTCAACAGGTACAGCAGGATTTGTTGGTAGTTCAGCTGGTCTTGGGTCAGGCGGTGTAACTGATTTAGGTGTTCGTTCAGAAAATAATCTTATTTTCCTAACAAATGCTGGTTTAGAAAAAATGAGGATTACAAGTGCTGGTTATGTTTTAATAGGACGTAGCACTGATTTTAATTCTTTAGGCTACAAATTTCAGGTTGACTTTAGTGGTACAACAACTGGAATCCTTGTTACCTCAGATGATACTGCCTCAAAAACCGCTTTAGATATGCGTGATAAAAACTTAGGAGTTACTGCTGGAACTATAACTTTTGACGGAAGTTCAGCACAATACAATACATCCTCTGACTATCGTTTAAAAGAAAACATTCAACCACTTGCAAATGGGCTAGACAGAGTACAACAACTTAATCCTGTTCAATTTGATTGGATAACAACAGGCAAAACCTCAGAAGGATTTATAGCACACGAAGTTCAAGAAGTCTTTGCAGAAGCAGTATCAGGTGAAAAAGATGGAACAGAAATGCAGGGCATGGATTATGGAAGAATAACTCCACTGCTTGTCAAAGCTATTCAAGAACAACAAACATTAATAGAGTCATTAGAGGCTCGTATAACAGCTTTAGAAAGCTAATAACCAAAGAGGAAAATAAAAATGGCAATATCATATGAATGGAATGTAAACACAGTAGACGTATACCCTACTGACGGAGACTACACTGACGTTATTTATAACGTACACTGGCGTTTGAACGCTACTGATACTCAAGTAGATGCAGAGGGCAATCCCTACACAGCATCTGTTTATGGTACTCAATCTTTAGATACTTCAGACCTATCAGGTTTTATAGACTTTGATAGCGTAACTTCAGCAGAGGTTCAAGGTTGGGTCGAGAGTGCAATGGGTGCAGAAGAGGTGCAATCTTTAAAAGATAACCTTGATGCAAACATTGCAGGGCAAATCACACCTACATCTGTGACTAAAACTTTATCAGCTTAACGTGGAACTATCAGCGTATATCATTTGGAACATTTTTATAACGCTAGTCTTAGCTCCTATCTGGTTTCAGATTAGACAAAACTCTGGAGAGCTTAGAAGACACGATATATTGCTGAACAAGACTCGTGAAGGTATTGCGAAGGATTATGTAACCAAAGAAGAGCTAAGAAACGATATGTCAGTTCTCATGGATAGAATAGATAAAATAGGTGAAAAGCTTGACAAACTGTTTGAAGTTAAGTAAAATAGGTATATAGGAAATAACTATGTCAAAAAGAAGAAATAGAAAAAGAAGTGGTGGAATAGCTAGACAAGACTATACTAAAGGCGGTAGAGTTGGTTATCAACGTGGAAAGGTTGTAGTAGATAGAGAAACTGGTGAAGTTTTAGAAAACTTTAAAGCCATACCTACAAGAACACCTGTTCCTACAAGAACACCTACACCAGCACCTGCTCCAACGAGAGCACCTACACCAGCACCTAGACCTGTGAGGGAAGTAGCAGCCCCAGCTCCTGCTCCTAGACCAGCCCCAGCACCTGCCCCTAGACCAGCTCCTAGACCAGCTCCTGTTTATCGACCAGAGCCTATTGATGTGTCAGTTAGCAGAGTACCAACTCCAGCTCCTACACCGGCTCCGACCCCAGCTCCAGTTTATCGACCTACCCCTCAACCGGTAGCAGCTCCAGCTCCAGCACCTAGACCAGCTCCAACACCTGCACCGACTCCTGCACCGACACCTGCACCAGTTATGAGACCAGAGTTAATTGCAGAAGATTATATGGTGCCTGATAGAGAAACTATTGAAAGGATAGGACAGGAAGCTGCTCAAAGAGCTTTTAAAGATCAGTTAAGTCAAGGTTATTATGAAGGAGATATACCTCCTGTATATACTCCAACATTATCTCCGACACTTTCTCCTGCTACTGACCAAACAGCTAGACAACAAAGAATTGAAGCTATTGGTTCTCAAATAGAACAAGCTGCTCAAGGACAAATTCCTGAAGCTGGTATTATTCCAGAAGCTGTTCAAGTTGGTATAGACCCAGAAACTGGAAGACCTATACCTGAACAAAAAGTTACAACTATGGCAGAACCTACAGAAGTTACTGCTGCACAAGCTGCACAAGTTGCACCAGAGACAATTACTACAGGTGATGTAACAACTGCACAAACTCCACAAGAGATACAAGCTGCACAAATGGAAGCAGCTATGGTTCAACCTGATGCTGAAGTAGAAGCTGCTGAAGGAATGATATCTGATGAAGCTATTGCACAAGCTGCAGGTGTTGAACGTGTTGCTCCTATTGAAGCTGCTGAAGTTGATATTCCAGAAGGTGCTTTAACTGAAAGAGTTATAGGAACTTTAAGTGAGGGTGCAAAGTCAAATGCTGCAATTAATGCTGGTAGTTCATTAGCTAGAATTACAAGAGCTAAAAAACAACTAGCAAATGCTGGGTTAGGTGATGCAGATATTGCAGAACTTGGTAACGACCCAGAAGCTTTAGAAGCTAGACTCGCAGATTTTAGTGAAGAACAAAGAGGTATTATTGAAGGGTTACCTCAAGAAGCATTGGTATCAAATCAATTAGATACTTTATTAAGTGGTATTGAAGAAGGAGAAATTCCAACATGGGCTAGACCTGCGGTATCTCAAGTTGAGCAAATGTTAGCTCAAAGAGGTATGTCAGCATCTACAGTTGGTAGAGACTCTTTGCTTAATGCCATTATACAATCAGCTATGCCAATGGCTCAAGCTAATGCACAAGCTATACAAGCTAGTGTAGGACAGCAAAGAGCTATAGAAGCTCAAGAAGCTGAAGCTAATGCTGCAAGAGGACAACAGACAGCACTTGCAAATGCTCAAAATGTTTTCCAAATGGATATGGCTCAGTTTAGTTCTGATCAACAGATAGCACTATCAAATAGTAAGTTCTTACAAACTGTCGGTATTACAAATGCTACAATGGACCAACAAGCTATTATACAAGATGCAGCATTAATGTCTCAGGCTAACTTAGCTGAAGCAGACTTTAATCAAAGAACTCAAATACAAAATGCTCAAGCTTTTTTACAAATGGATTTAACTAACCTCAGTAATCAGCAACAAGCAAATGTATTAAAGGCTCAACAAAATCAACAACGTGTGTTAAGTAATCAAGCTGCTCAAAATGCAGCATCTCAGTTTAATGCTGCTAGTGAAAATCAAACTAATCAGTTTATGAGTAACTTACAAGCACAGATGAATCAATATAATGCTTCTCAAATGAATGCAATGTCTCAGTTTAACGCAACACAACAAAATGCTGCAGCAGCTAGAGATGCACAAAGACAAGCCGATTTAAATAAATTTAATGCTCAGTTAGTGACACAAGTAGATCAATTTAATTCTCAACAAGACTTTGCAAGAAACCAATGGAACGCACAAAACGCTGCTGCTGTTGAAGCTTCTAATGTGCAGTGGAGAAGACAGGCTAATACAATTAATACTGCTGCACAGAATCAAATTAATATGCAGAACGCACAAAATGCTTATGGTTTATCTGCACAGGCTCAGTCATTCTTATGGCAAGAACTTAGAGATCAAGCAGACTTTGATTTCAGAGCTTTTGAAAATGAAGAAAACAGAAAGGCACAAATTATATCAACAGCTTTGGCTAATGAAGGAAAAGCTGGACAAGTATACGATGACTATTTAACAAATATGCTATCTGGATTAAGTAATTCATATACCGGTGGGTATACTGGTATTAGCTTTACAGGTGGAGGAACTAGATAATGGGATGGTTAAGAAAAGTAGGTAGAAAAATAGGTAAAAAACTTAATAAAGTTTTTGGAAGTAAATTAGGTTCTATAGTAGGTGCTGTAGGATTATACATGCTTATGGGTCCTGTTGCTAAAACTTTAACAGGTTGGGCAAGTAGTGCCTTTGGTGGAGCAGGAACTGCTGCAACGACAGCTACTCAAACTGCTGCAACTGCTGCAAGTGATGCTGCTGCTGCAGAAGCCATAGCTTCATCAGGAATACAATCAGCAGGTGCATCGGCAAAACTAAGTGAAACAGCTTTACTAGCTGGTGACAATTTGGCAAAACAAGCTGTATCAACTACTGCAACAAATCAAACAGTTGCTGGTCAAATAGCAAACGCTACAAATAATATGGATGTAGCTAATTCAGCTATTAGTGCGATTGATAGTGCTGCTCTTTCTGGCTCTACGAATGTAGCACCAACTATTACAGACAGTCTTATTCAAGAAGCTGTTCCAGCATTAGATCAAACTGTATCAACTGTTCAGTCTAATGTTGCAAGTATGAAAGATTTTGGTATTCAAGATATAAATTTACAAGACTTTGTTCCTACTGAACAAGTTCCAGATAGTTTGTTTGAAAAAGGATTATTTGATGGTAGTGGAAATTTAGTTGCAGAACAAGGAGCAACATTTGCACAAGCTGCATCTGACCCTACAAAATTTGCTAGACTCCAAGAAGGTGCTACCTTTGGAGAAAAGATCGGAAGATTTGCAAGTGACCCAATTGGTTTAACTTCGAAAGGAGCTAAAAATTTAGCAAGTGCAGCTTACGAAGGAGTAACAAGTGGAGAATTTGTAGGTGATGTAGGAAAGGGAGTTACTACAAGTTTAATTATGCAAGAAATTGCTGGTGAACCAGAAGAACGTTTTGTAAGTGCTGGTGTGGCTGGACAACCTATATCAGAAGCTGCTCAAGGAAACTATGTACAAGCAGTAGCACCTTCAGCAATGGCTTCTACAGGGATGACAAGACCATTAAGTTTCCAAGAGCTATCACAACAAACTCTTTACGGAACAGGTTCTCCTAATTATTTATCACAATTTTATCAACCATTAGCAGCTCCACAAGCAATAGGATAAGAACATGGCAATATCAGAAAAAGCAGTAGAATTTTTAGGTAATAGTTTGGCTACAGGCAGACCTGTACCGGGACAATCTCTTACTAATAGCCCAGAGCAACCTTATAAATGGGAACAACCACCAGAGTTTGTCAATGCTAAAGAAGCATCTTTATATATTTTTGAAACAATAACAGTTCCAGAAACAACATCAAACTTGCTTTTATCTGTTATTAATGGTGTAGGCGTTGTAGATTTAGCTTCTATTATTTTATACTCAGGATTTTTAGAAGGTAAATGGAATCCTGATTTAATGACTTTGTTAATGGAACCAACCATGTATATGATTATGGCTTTGTCAGAAAAAGCGGAAATAGATTATATGTTAGAATCAGGTGATGCTGAACAACCAAAAGAAATGTCACCTGATAAAGAAATTAACATGCTTAAAGGTGGTATAAGTGAGCTTGATAATATGAAAAAGAAAGCTGCTCAACAAATTAATGAAAGAGTTATACCTCAAGAAGTTAAAGAGATGATCGAAACTACCGAAATATCTCCAAGCTTATTAGAAAAAGTAAAATCAACACCTAGTTCAAGTTTACTAGGTAAAGGAGAATAACAATGGCAGATGATTTTAAAAGTTTATTAGGTAAAGGTTCTGGACAAAGCTGGGGAGAATTAGCTGGTTCTTATTTTTCACAAAACAATAAAAAAAGTAATCGTTCTAGAAATATATTATTAGCATCTTTGTTTATGAATGCTGCAGAAGCTAGAATGCAATCTAAAGCAATGACAAATTTACAAGATTTAGAAGATAGTAAAGCTATTGAAAAGGCTAAACTTGCAGCACAGTGGAAAAAAAGAACAGACCTTGAAACAGCATATAAAAATATTCAAGATCAAGGTGCATTAGGATATTATGAAGATCAAGCTGAAAAAGCTTTTCAACAGGCAAACGCAGAAAATTCAAAGTGGGCAAACTTGTCAAGTGGTGCAATTGTTAAAGCTAAACAAGAATGGAAAGAAGCTTGGGCACAAAATAAAGCTAACACTGAAGTGCTAAATCCTTATAAAGGAATTGATACAAGCATTACAACGCTTGAAGAATTTTCAAAAGACTACAACGATTATTACAAAGCACAAAAACGTAATTATGCAAGTCCAAAAAATATAAGTGTTGTACACAATTTATTTAGTAAAATTGGAATCGGTGGTAAAGAGCCGGGTGAAATAGATCAAGCTACTAATAAATTTGTTTCTACTGTTGAAAAAGAAAGAGCTGAATATGAAAGACAACAGAAAAAAATAAATGGATATACTGTAATAGAAGCTGCACCGTTTAAAAAGGCTGCACTAAAAAAAGCTGAACTACAAGGTCTGCAATTAGATGATGATGATTTTAACACCATTATAAATTCTTCAACATTAGGTAACAACAATTCAGGAGACGCTCTTGCAGTTATTAGAGCTGCTAAACAAGAGTTTAAAGAAAACGGTGGTACATTACAAGCTGCAATAGCTGCTATATCTTCTAAAGAGTTAAGTTATGATATGACTGTTAATGTTGCAAAAAGAGATAGGGCGGTGTCAGCTTATGAGTTGACCAATCCAAAACCAACAACTAAGCCTGAACTAGAGCTTTGGAACGCAAACAGAAAAAAAGCTATTAGAGATTCGTTAGGATTGACTGACCTTTCAGAAGATGCTATGCTACGAGCTAGAGAGCTTTTCTCTATTGCATTTAAAACTGATCCGGGTCTAGACCAAAAAGAATTTATTAATGACGTATTGGCTGAAGATGTTCGTAAAGCTACAGGTGCTGTGAATGTTAATGACTTAAAAGCTGAAATTATGAAAACTAGGGCTATGGATATAATTGATTTGTATGGTGAAGGAGACACAACTACTCTGGGAAGAAGAGATGTTACTCAAATAACCAAAGAACAACTTGACACCATGTCTAAAAACTACAATGATTTACATAAAAAACTTATGTCAATGCCTAATATTATGAAAGATGGCGAGTTAAATCTTGATGTGCTAAATGAAAATATAACGACATTTAGTAAGGGTGAACAAACAATTATTCGTAATTATCAACGAGATACTGATATGGCTATTCAAGCTGATATTGCTTACTATGCAGCCGAAGAAATTGGTGATTCTATATCCAGAGCTTTAGGAGATAAAGACCCTTTAAACTTAAATCCTTAATACAGGACCTATTTATTTATGCCTTCTCTTTTAGAAATTTATAAAGAAAAAAACTCACGTCAAGACAAAGATAACTTAGAAGAGCTTACTAAACTCTACAACGAGAATAGAGCTTATCAAAGTAAATATAGTTTTAATGAGTTTGTTTCTGTGGCTACAAAAAATTCTGAACAAGAACTAGATGATTCTATTCTAGAAATTTTAAATCCACCTGAAGAAACTGAAGAAATAAAACAAAGACCTAAAATGACAATGATGGGTGGTAATGTACTTACGTTACTTCCAAAAGATTTTAGAAGAACTGTTGCTGGTATAGGAGACATGGTTGGTCGTGGGACAACAAATACTTTGTTTGATGCAGCCAACTTACTTGGTAAATATAGTGGACAATATGAAGCTGCTGCTAAAGAAACCGGTAAATCTGTCCAAGAAATTAGTGAAGAGTTAGAAAAACGTCAACGACAAAAAACTAAAGAAGTTTTTGCACCTGTTGGTAAAGCAGTTTTTGGTGAAGATATTTATGATGGGGTGGATATCCAAGACCCCGAATCTGTTACTGGAAGTGTTGTCAAGCCTGTAGGGGCATTTATAACTTCAATGTTTAACTTACCTAAACTAGCTACAAAAGGAATTACAAAAATAGATGATTTTGTTGGTCCTTTTGCAACCAAAGCTGCACAAAAACAAGCGATAAAACAAGCAACAAAAAACAACAGAAAAAAAATAGCAGGTCAACTTGCTCGTGCAGAGGTTGCTTCTCAAGTAGTTTTTGAAGATGACCCAGAATTTTTAATGGTCGCTGGTGGTATTAACTCATTATTAAAAGAACATAATTTAGACGACAGTACATTAGGTGCGGTGGTAAATTGGTTAGATGCTGATGAAAATGATGCTGCTGCTCAACGTAGGCTTAGTTTATTATTGGATGGTGGTGTATTTACTGGTGGTCTTTATGTTGCTGGAAAAATTATTGGTGGTGTAGGTAAAGGTGGTTATAACGCAGCACTAAAAACAATTAAAAATAATCCTAAAGCAGTTGAAGCTCTTAAGGATAAATTTAAACCTTTACTACCTAGTGCAGGTAAAGTAGATGATGTCTTTGTTGAAGCAGAGGGTTCTGATTTAAAAACAAACGCAATGAACTTCTTTAGAAAAGTTAGACGAAGATTTGGTACCTCTAGAGGTTATCAAAGTGAAGAGATGTATCAAATAATTAATGGTTCTAAAGCTGCAAAAGATGCTTGGGAACTAGAAGCTAAAAATATTTTTGATACACTGTCAGCTACAATGAAAAAAATAGCACAAGAGAAAAAGTTTACATCTAAAAATCTAAACGATATGTTAGATAATTATTTACAAGGAACTGCTGACATAAAAACTTTACCTAAAGAACTCCAACCTATTGCTGAACAAGCTGATGACCAAATAAAATATTTAAGTAACTTAATGTTAAAAAATGATTCTGTTCCTAAAGAATTACAAAATGTAATAAAATTAAATATGGGAAAGTATTTAAGAAAAACTTATGAACTATATGAAAACCCTAACTATAAACCAAGTGATGAAGTAAAATCAAAAGCAGTTGAATATATAACGGGTGTCTTAGCTGATGCTCCTGTGCAATCTAGACTTTTTGGAGAACAGGCTAAACGATTAACAATTCCAGAAGCTAGAGATAGGGCAGAAGAAATAGTTGAAGAAATTCTTAAAGGTGGTAAAGGTCAAAAAGCAATAACAGCAGATGCTACAGACCATATAAACAAAGTATTTGGTGCTGACAAGGCAGAAGTTATTTTTGCTACTAGACAAGAGATTGCTAAACCACTCAGAGAGCTTATGGGTGAAGTAACAGAAGATACTTCTAAATCTGTATTTCGAACCTTGACAAATCTTAGCCAATATCTTGCTGATACTAAGCTTTATGATGAGCTATATGAAGCAGGAGCAGGTAAGTGGTTTTATGATGATTTAAATCCTAGACCGTTAGGTAGTAGTTTTAAAAGGGCTGAAGCAACTATTTCAGGAGAAGGGTTTGGTAAGTTAAATGGAATGCGTACAACTAAACAAATTGCAGATTATTTTAATTCTGTAAAAAACGTGTCAAATCAAGAATGGTATGGACAATTTTACAAAACATTTTTAACAGCTAAAGGATTTGGACAAGCTTTTCAAACTGTATACAGTGTAACAACTCACGCTAGAAACACCATTGGTGGTGGTTTGATTATGGCTTCTAATGGAATGAATCCATTTGATAGAGAAACTGCAAATGCATTTAAAACTTTACAAAATGAAATAGCTAGATCAAGTCTTGGTAAAAATACAGCGTTGCAAGAACAATATGTAAAGTATCGTAGACTGGGCTTAGTTAATCAAAACGTAAGAGCTGGAGAATTTAATCAACTTATTAACGAAGCTGCTGATATTGACTGGGTTAAAAGAGCAGACGAAAGTTTTAAAAACAAAGCTTTTAATAGTACAAAAAAATTAATTAAAGATACGCATAATAAAGTTCAAGATGTTTATGTTGCAGAGGATGATTTATGGCGAATAGCAGCATTTCAAAAAGAATTAAAAACTTTACAAAAGGCATACCCAAATAAATTAATTGATGATTTGGAAAGAGAAGCTGCAGATATTATTCGAAACACTATGCCGACTTACGACATGGTTCCAGAAGGAGCAAAAGCTTTGAGACGATTACCTATTGGTAATTTCTTTTCATTTACTGCTGAACGATTTAGAAATAATTATCACACATTAATGCAGGGTAGAAAAGAAGTGTTATCCGGTAATGATGTTCTTGTTGAAAGAGGATTAAAAAGACTCTCGGCTAAAACAGTTTTTGGAGCTGCAGGAGCTAAAGGAGTAAATGAATTTTCAAAGTTTGCATATGGTATTACTCAAGAAGAAGAAGATGCAATTAGAAATGTTTCACTTGCTCCTTGGTCTAAAAATTCTACGTTAGCTTTTTCAAGAGATGAATATGGTAATATTCAATACATTGACTTATCTTATACAGACCCAGATGCACCTGTATTAGATGTATTTAAAGCGGGATTAGATGCACTCTTTGACCCAGATGTTCCTGATGCTGCTATAAGCGAAAGACTTGTCAAAGGTTTAATGATTGAACCTGCTGTTATGTTATTAAAACCTTTTATATCTGAAGCATTGTTAACTACTACTTTGATAGAAGCATATGTTGGAAGAGATATGGATGGTAGACCTATAGATGGATATAACGAAGAAAACGATGCATTAACAAATGGTATGGCGGTAATGAATCATATTTTTTATGATAGGCTTACTCCCGTTCAGTTAAGAGAAGCAGTAGATAAGATTGGAGATAAAGACACAGACTGGGCTGAATATATTACATCTGAATTAACTGGTCAAAGATTTGTAACAATTAATGCAGAAAAAATTGAAAAAGATTTATCTTTTAAAATGTTAGATTTAAAAAATGGACAACGTTCTGCTTATGCTATATTTAGTAAAAATATAAAAGATAGTGACACCACAGAAGAATTGTTAAACTCTTATCTAGATGCAAACAGAGCTTATTACAGAACTGCAGTAAGAGCAAAGAAAGCTATTGATGGGGCTAAGTTTTTAAACGTATCCTATGATACCATTAAAAGTATAGTCAGCGATACAGCTTCTGGTGGTCGTTTTAATAAGGCAGAGACAACAGACTTAATAACAGGAGCTACAAGTTTTTCTCCTCTGCGTGTTTCGAAAGCTTCATTAAAACAAATATACGATCAAAGTGATTTTGTTAATATAAACTTTCAAGAATTTCAAAATCAATATAACTTAATGTATTCAAAGCTTAGTAGACTACCTTTAATAGAGATAAAAGAAATTGATGATGAAACACAAGAAGCTTTAGACATGGCTAAAGCACCAGTACGGGATATATTTAGAGCAAAAAAAGCTATTGGTGGATTAATTAAAGGAGAAGACAACGTACCATTTACTAAAGAAGACCCAGCAGATAGAGTTGACCCGTTCACTGGTGAACCTTACCAAGAACAAATGGATAGGTTAGGTTTTAAACATGGTGGTCCACATTATAATAATATGGGTAATATTGAATCTAGGTTTGATTACTGGGCAGGTATGACGGGTGAAACATATGGTCAAGATGGAAGATTTGGGGTATTTGATTCTCCTGTATCTGGAATGAGAGCATCTTTAAGAGATATAAAAACAAAACAAAATAGATACAAAGACACTGACAACCCATTAGGACATGCAGTTGCAGAATATCTAGGTGGTGGTAGAGAAGGAACGTTAGATCAAAAAATACAACGTGCAACTGGACAGCCTAACACCTCTAATTATAATCCAGACGTTCAAGGATATATTAATGATGTTGTGTTTAAGTATAAAAGAGATGGTGATGAAGGAATCATTGATGCAATTGCAATGCGAGAAGCTGCTAGTAGAGAAGCTGCTAATTATTACATAAAAAATAAAGAAGCAAAAAAACAAGCCGTAGAGTTAGCAAAGCATTCTTTTCCAAAGGGAACAACAACAAAACAAATGTTAGAATTTTTAAATTCTTTAAATAACTAATGCTACTTTACACAGAGAAACAATTAGACAAAGCTTACAGAATAGATTGTAAAGCTCGTACAATTTGTAACGAGCCTTGGATACAGCGAGAAGACTTTAGACCCTTGTATGAAGACCTTATAGAGTCTTATATGATTGCATACAACGAAGATGATATACTCGGTGCAGATGTGCCAGAGTATTTATTAGATTCTATAAACGATTTACTTGAATCAACTTTAACCTTAGATAAATAATATGTTCCCATTTGAAATTATAACTATGTTAGGTTCTACTCTACTGAGTAGTTTATTAAGTTTGTGGTCTCAACGTATGAAGGCTAAACAAGACGAACAGAAAATGTTAATTACACGAGGAGAGTTTCAACTCAAAGCTGTAGAGTCTGCAAGGAACGTACAAGATAAAGGCTTTCAATGGACAAGACGTATCATTGCTTTGTCTGCAATCTTTGCAATCGTTATACTACCTAAACTCGTAGCAGTATATTATCCAGATGTCGATGTGACAGTAGGCTATACACTATTTCAACCGGGCTTTTTATTCTTTACCGATGGTAGAGAAGTCTTTCAATGGATAACTTTCCAAGGCTTGGTAATTACGCAACTCGATACCAACTTAGTATCAGCTATTATAGGCATGTACTTTGGTGGTAGTTTAGTTAAAAAATAAAAGAGGGTAAAATGAATAACAACATGGGCATGAGTGGCTTTAGTGGAGATATGGACAGAAATGAGGTTGAGATAGACCTTAATAAGTTTATGGCTTTGCTACAAGAGAAGTCAGAACTAAAAGATAGGATAAGAGAGTTAGAAGATGAAAAGAACGATAACCCTTATCAAAAACTTATCTTTGTTGCTCAAGCTGTAGATAGCTGGAGAATTATA
>Ga0222719_10003049_pt1 | contig 15014 bp, 15 predicted proteins | sample C33_34DmetaG_FD_165039 | JGI IMG/M metagenome (GOLD analysis project Ga0222719, IMG submission 165039) | Estuarine water microbial communities from San Francisco Bay, California, United States - C33_34D | ecosystem: Environmental > Aquatic > Marine > Unclassified | place: USA: California...
GAGTTGGGTTAAAAAATGATGGATTTACATAGATATTGGCGCTTATCACCCAACATTTATATCCAATACGCACCTTTTGCACACAAAAGGCTGGAGTGGTTTGTGCGTAGATTTGTGTGAAGACAAACTTAAGTGGTTCAAGCACCAAAGAGGTTCTAAAGTTCAAACAGTTTGTGCAGCAATTTCAGACGGTGAGAGCGATTTAAAGGTATCGGTATTTAAGCATAAACGGGTACTGAGCGAAATTGATACACTCAGCAATGAAGTTGCACTTAAAAATAAAACAAAGCTGGGTTATGACTTTGTTGAAGAAGAGTTAGTATCTTTGAATATTAATGATCTCTTAGAAAAAGCTGATAGAGAAATTGATTTTTTAAATATCGATATTGAAGGCATTGATCAGTTGGTGCTAGGTTGCCTTGACTTTAAAAGATTTAAGCCGAAAGTCATTCTCTTTGAAGATAATGAAAACTTCGGTGGTTCAACTGAAACTATTAATATGCTTTTAAATAATGGATACAAACATTTGTTTACTAGTGGAGGTAGTGTTGCATTCTACTTAACTGATATTCTTTAAAAGAAGCATTGATTCACTCGTTTCAAAACAGAGAATGTTACGTACAGTGTCACAAGCAAACACAATGTAAAGCTAGCTGCGGTTGAACGAACAATTCACGGCATTGGTATAGACGCAGCGCCAGCATCTAACCCTATAGTTTCTAAGCTCAATAAGTTTCTGAACGCAGATGACTAATCTTCGGATGACAGCCCTCGAACTCTGAAAGCACAATGCTTTTAGCTAATAAGGAGGCTGTTATGACTGTACTTGATACACTGAATTTCGTTGCTTTTAACCCACTTCAAAACAACAACCGTATCGCTGTTCGTCGTCGCAAGCTGATTGCAAAGATTGATGAACAAATCCAATTTGCAACAAATAAAGACTACACACCTACGCAACACAAATGGGTTACTGACGAACATGGTAACCAACGCAAAGTGGAAGTTGCTAAACGTGTTAAGCGTTGGTGGACTGCTAGTGTTGATGGAAAGATAAATCTTGTAGTGCGCTATGGAAGCAAGCCTTTAGAGTTTGCTAAAGGTAAGAATGCTATAGAACTAGGTAGTGAAACAGAAGTTGCTGATGTGCTGTCAATTCAGCGCCCAACATTTCCCATAAAGATATCACCAAAATCATCTTTGATCCTTGCTCTGTCAATTCTGCTAGGCGGAATGGCCGGCGTGGTTTCACTGCTTCTGCGCAATGCTATTCGCAAGCGCAAAGGCCAAGCTGCAGCCTGAAAAGTTACCTAACGATAACCTAAAAGATCACTTGATGATTGCAGGCTGGTATTTTGCGCCAAGCCGTGTGCTAGGGCAGGCGGCATGATGTTTTTGTTGCAAGGCATTATTGGCTGGAAAGCTGATAACAAGGGGGGCTGGCACGCCGTATTCGGTGAATAACCCGCCCTAAAATGACCAGCCCCAGAATAACCAGCCCCAGAATAACCTGCGCCAGAATAACCTGCGCCAGAAATAACCCGCCCCAAGCCATCCGGATACATCATGTCGGCTTTCGGGTCAGGCGCTTCGCCATGCCGCACCATTTGATTATATCCTGTCTTGTTTCAATTTTTTAAACCTGCATATGATCGCGCTTGCCTGCCCCCTTGGGCACGGCAAACGGGCGGCATATCGGCCCGATCACCGAAATGGAGAGACTTTGAAAAACGAATTTAGCGACAGATTTATGGTGTCTGAAGATACCGAAAAATATTTGAAAAATTTTGCCCTTATTCTGGGTATCCTTAGCGCGATTGCGGTTGTGTTTGATCTTTATCCCCTAACAATGTTTTTATCCCTGCCATTTTGCGTGATCTGGATTTATTGCGGATGGCTGCGGTCAGAGCCACAATTAAAATGGATCAATATCGTGTTTCTTATGGTCTATGGCTTTGGCATTGCGCGTTATTTCTGGCTTTATGCAATATAGGGCGGCATTAAGGATATGAGCATGGGAGATAATGGCGGTGACGAAAAGCGTGATCATCAAACCTGTTACCGGTGATGAGGCTAATCATCTATTGCGGCAGTCTGATGATTATATGGCGTCGCTTTATCCGGCTGAAAGCAACCATCTTGTTGACTCCAGCGCGTTGCGAGGCAAAGGAGCGCGCTTTATCGGTGCCTTTCTTGATGATGTTTGCGCGGGTTGTGTTGGCGTTCGGTTTTTTCAAGACAGCCCGCCTTATGGCGAAATTAAACGGCTTTATGTTGATCCGGCCTATCGCGGCAAGGCCATTGCCAGCAAGTTAATGGCTGAAATCGAACAGGTTACCATTGCCGAAGGCATTGCCATGGTGCGGCTTGAAACAGGGGTTTTACAAAAGGCGGCGATTGGCCTTTATGAATCTTTGGGCTATTGTCATATCCAGCCATTTGGCAGCTATCTTGATGACCCGCTAAGCCTGTTTATGGAAAAGCATCTTGTGCCATCGGCACCAGCCTGACTGATGATGCCAGTCTGAAAATTTGAGTGATGACCGCGTGATTTGTCAGATATTGACAATCATTGCGGGGATCAGAGGTGATGATGCTCTTTGCCTATTTGACAGGTTTTGCCCTCAGTTTCTCACTGATTCTGGCTATTGGTTCGCAAAATGCCTTTGTCTTGCGTCAGGCGATTCTTCGCCAGCATATCGGTGCCATTGTGCTGTTTTGTGCGGTCTCAGATGCGCTGTTGATTATGGTTGGGGTTGGCGGATTATCGCTTTTGATTGCTAATTTTGTTGATCAACTTGCGCCATGGCTATTTGGCGGCGCGGCAATCTGGCTTGCCGGATATGGTGTTTTGCGTATGCGTGATGCGCTTGGCAATCAGGCATTGACCGCCGATGACCAGCCTGTTGGCAGCCTTGCCACAAGTCTTGGCATGGCCGCGATTTTGACCTTTGGCAACCCGCATGTCTATCTTGATACAGTGGTATTGATTGGCACCGTATCATTGCAATTTGACGCTATGGCAAAAATAGCCTTTGCTGCTGGTGCCATGACGGCCAGTCTGGTTTTTTTCGTCATTCTTGGTTATTGCGGCTATTTGCTGTCGGGCTTTATGCGGCGCCCGGGATCATGGCGGCTGTTAAATTCAGCCATTGCGCTGATAATGTTTGCGCTGGCGCTGGCCATGTTGCGTGCTGGCGGCTGGGTCTGAGTCGGTGGGTCAAACTGAGCGGGTCTAACTGGACGTGTCTAACTGGGCGGGTCTTACCGCCCAATTTCAAGATTAATCATCCAGATCTTCTTCAAGAATGGAAATCTGGACATGGTAACAGGTCTCGCCATCTTCATTATCCTGAAACACCACACCGATAAATTCATCTTCCAGCATCAATTCGGCTGAATCATCCTTATTTTCACGACGCGCAAGCGTTAATTTATGATTGCCAAAACGCTGGCGTAAATAGCGTTGGACTTTTGCGGTATCACTGGCGTTCATCGGACATGCCTCTTTATTTGATTTAGCTCTGCTGAAAAATTGAGCCGGATTGCCATAAATTTGTATCTTGTACACGACTACCTGATCATGCCTCATCAGGCAAGCCCAAGGGGATGTTTCATTGGCATTGACGCGTGGTTTTGCCGTAAAGGGGCAGAGAGCGGGTCTAGATATGTCTGGCAATTTGCCCGCCGCCATGGCTTGGCCAGGCAGGGCGGGTGGCGATATCACGAGCCTGACAAAGGCTGCAACGCATGCGTCCGCCAAGTTCGGGAACCGGAAATAGCGACCCAAGTGCCGTTGCCAGCGGCACTGGATCAATGGTGCTGTTATGGCCGCAGCGGTTGCACCAGCAAAAAACGGACAATCCTTCATGAATCATATCGGCAAGTGTGGTTGGATTCTTTGGTTCGTCCAATGCGGTATGTTGCCGTTTATGCCAACCCATTTTAGACAACCTTTCACAAGCGGTCAGGCAGTGCCTTTGGCATGGGCATTGCGACCTTCTGATATTTGTTCATGTTTTGTTCTAATTTAGAAATATCTTATATATTAGATATGCGCAATAGACGAAATGAATCGATATGGTTTTCTGCGGGAAAAGACCTAAACTTGAGCCAGTTGGTGGCTAGCCTGTGATCAGGCGTGGCAGGCGGTTGAAATAACTGACAATTTCCTGCATCGAGCTGCCTTTGCACAGGATTTTATTGCGATCACGAAGGGTGAATTTTGGCGCTTCGGTTGGAAAGCGTTGTTGTTTTTCAACAACATAAAGCGGGGTTTCATGCGTATGCCGGAAAATCGAAAATGCGGCGCTGCCCGGCAAATGATCAATGGCGTAATCACGCCATTCACCGCTGGCAACGCGGGTGCTATAGGTTGCTAGAATCTGTCCAAGTTCGCTTCGGTTAAAGAATAATGGTTTGCGAAGCTTTTTCGGGTTGGATATACGCTGCATATGGTTTGCTGTTACCTAGCTTTTAGTGGTGGCTGTTTTTCCTATTCCAAGTTATGTTGAGACAGCTTTCGATTAAGGTCAATAAAGCACTGGCATTTCGGTAAAAAGAATTGCTATTACGGTGCCGGATAAATTGGCCGATCGGGCTGTGGATAAACCTTAGGCATTCAGCAGTGAAATGCTGTTTTGACCGGAAGTGATTGTTGGACGAATGGCTGATATTTTTGATGAGATTAATGAAGATCTGAAACGTGATCAGATGCAGGAATTATGGTCGCGCTATGGTAAATATGTAATCATTGCGGTTTCGCTGGTGGTTATTGGCGTTGGCGCACGTCAAGGCTATACAGCGTGGCAGGATCGTCAGGCAACCGAAGCCGCCGCGATTTATCATCAGGCGTTGAAAGCCGATGATAGCGCGTCTGCCCTCACAGCACAGCTTGATACCCTAAGTCCGGGCTATGCGATGCTGGCGCAATTCCGCATCGCCGCAACACAGGCCGAAAACAAAGATTTTGATGCCGCCGAGGCAAGCTATCTTGCGCTGTCGACAGACCCTGATGTGAAGCCGCTTTATCAGCAAGCGGCAATTTTGCTGTCGGTCATGAATGCACCGGCAAGCCGTAAACATGATGAATTGGCCGCGCGATTGACCGATCTTGAAAGTCAGGCTGGCCCTTGGCAGTCAATGGCGCTTGAACAGGCGGCAGGTCTGGCCCTGCGGTCGGGTGATCGTAAAGCGGCAATGACCAAATATGAATCACTGGCAGGTTTGTCGGATATTCCGGCTGGGGTGCGTCAACGAGCACGTCAGATGGTGCAAATTCTAAAAGGGTAATGCGCGGCGCATAGCGCCAAGCCTTTATTTGAAAAGTATGAATCTGGCGAAACAAAATTGGTTTCAAACGCATGCTAGGGGAGTTGTCATGACGGCAAGGGGAATCTTGATGAATGGTCGGTCTTTGCTGCATCCATTATTGTCGGTGCTTGGCAAATCGCTTTCGGCCGGATTTGTCTTGCTTGCGCTATCAGCCTGTTCAGAATCTGAATTGATCCTTGATGGTGATCGTATTGCCATCATTACGGCAAGCGATATGATTGCCGCTGATCCGGCGGCACTTGCCGAAGGTGCGGGCTTGCCTGATGCGATTGATATCCTAAATGCAGGCCATCCCGGGCTAAGTGCTGGTCATACTGGCGGTAATGTCAAAGCAGCCTTGCCGTTCAAGCGGGCATGGCGCGCGTCAATTGGTGGGTCTGGCGATAGCCTGACCGAGCTTGCCCAGCCGGTGGTGGCGGGTGAGCAGGTCTTTACCGTTGCACCAAATGGCACGGTCACCGCATTTGACATAAAAACCGGCAAAACCAATTGGCAGGTGAGCATTGAAGAATTTACCGATGATCCATTGCCGGGGATTGCTGGCGGGCTGGCGGTTCGCGGTGAGACATTATTTGTTCATGCTGGTGGGCGCAGTCTGGCGGCATTGTCGGTGCAGGATGGATCAGCAATATGGTCAATATCGCTGCGTTTGCCGGTTCGCGGCGGGCCAACGGTAATCGGGCAAGAAGCCATTGCCGTAACCGATCTTGACGGTAATCTTTTCGCCTATTCAGCCAATGATGGTTCGCTTTTCTGGGAACGCGCAGGCTTGCCGGTGAATACGGTTGTTTATGGTGCGCCGTCACCAGCTTTTGCCAATGATCAATTGGCTGTGGCGGGCTATGGCGGTGATATCAGCCTTCTCGAAGCCAATTCAGGACAGATTATCTGGTCTGATACATTGGCTGCATTCAGCCCGCGTACCCCGCTTCAGCGGCTTGGTGACATTCGGGCGCATCCTGTTTTTGACGGCGGTCTTGTTTTTGCGGTCTCGCAAGCAGGGCAAATCGCGGCGTTTAATGCGCGGTCAGGATTGTTGGTTTGGGATCAACCGGTTGGCGGTATTGAAATGCCGTGGGTCGCAGGCAAATCACTGTTTCTGCTAACCATTGATGGACGGCTTTATGCCTTGCGCCGCAGTGATGGCGCGGTGCGCTGGATTGCCGATTTGCCCGGTGCCTTGCCAAAGGGTGTTGTCGCATCGGAAGACATTCCGCGTTATGTCGGGCCGGTCGTGGTTAATGGTAAGGTTATGGTCATTTCAAAATCGGGAAGCCTTTTTGTCTTTGACGCTGATACCGGTGATGGCGGCAAGACAATTGATGTTGGATCCGATGTTGTGACTGCACCGCAATTGGCAAGCGGCATGATGTTTGTCCTAAGCGGCAATGGCACGCTTACGGCTTTTGAATAGGATCGTTATTATTTTATGACTGTTACTTTTGCCATTGTTGGCCGCCCGAATGTTGGGAAATCAACGCTGTTTAACCGGTTGATTGGCCGTCAGCACGCGATTGTTGACGACCAGCCAGGGGTGACGCGTGATCGCCGTGAGGGGCAGGGATATCTTGCCAGCTTGGCCTTTACCGTTATTGACACGGCCGGTCTTGAAGAGGCTGATGACGGCTCGCTTGAGGCGCGGATGCGCCGTCAAACCGAAATGGCCATTCGCGATGCCGATATCACTTTGATGGTTGTCGATGCCAAAGCTGGGGTCACGCCGGTTGACAAGTTTTTTGCCAGCGAAATCAGAAAATCGGGCGCGCGGGTCGTGCTGTTGGCGAATAAATGCGAAGGCAAGGCGGGCGCTGCTGGCCTGTCAGAGGCATGGGCGCTTGGGCTTGGCGAGCCAGTGCCAATTTCAGCAGCGCATGGCGAGGGGCTTGTCGATTTGCATGATGCCATGCTGGCGGCAGCGCAGGCCATCGGGCTTGGCGATGTTCTGACCGGCGATGCTGATAATGATGCTGATGACCATTTATTCACCGATTCTGATGGGCTTGATGAAAAGCTTGATGCCGAAGGCAACCCCATTGATGTTTGGCAGGATGAACAGGTCAGCCAGCCAATGCGCATTGCCATTGTTGGCCGCCCAAATATGGGAAAATCAACGCTGATCAACAGCTTGATTGACGAAGACCGTTTATTGACCGGCCCTGAAGCGGGAATTACGCGCGATTCAATCGAAGTGCCATTTCAATGGAATGGCAAGCCTTACAAGCTTGTTGATACGGCCGGAATGCGTCGGCGGGCACGAATTGCCGACAAGGTTGAAAAGCTGATGGTCGATGATGCGTTGCGCGCGGTTCAATATGCCCATCTTTGCGTTTTATTGATTGATGCTAACGAAGAAATTCACAAACAGGATCTAACCATTGCCCGGCTGATCGAGGATGAAGGCCGGGCGATTGTTATCGGGGCGAATAAATGGGATGCGGTTCGCGATAAACAGGCGGCAAGCGGCCAGATTTCGGATCGGCTGCAAACCTCGCTTGCGCAATTGCGCGGCGTTCCGGTTGTGCAAATGTCAGGGCTGCATAAAAAGGGTCTTAGCAAGCTTCTTGATGCGGCTGATGAGATGTATGGTATTTGGAACACGCGCATTTCCACCGGCCGGTTGAATCGCTGGCTTGATACGATGCTCGAAGCGCATCCGCCGCCATTGGTTGAGGGGCGCCGGCTTCGCATTCGCTATATGACCCAGATTAAAACCCGCCCGCCGACATTTGCATTATTTGTCAGTCGTCCGGCCGATCTGCCGGAAAGCTATCTTCGCTATCTGACAAGCGGGCTGCGGGCTGATTTCGGGTTGCGCGGTGTGCCAATCCGCATGGTGATGCGCAAGCGCGAAAACCCGTTTGCGCCAAGCTAGGCTTTGGCCAATTTATCCGATAATACCGCCCCGATACGCGCCAGAAGCGCGGCGATATTTTCGCTTCCCTGCGGATCAAGCGTATATTTGCGCGTCATATAAAGGCGGCGGTTGATCTCGATCTGGATTGATTGCTGGCGCGTGGCGGCGCGGCCGTAATTTTTGGTGATATAGCCACCAGCATAAGGGTGGTTCCAGGCAAGGCTATAGCCAGCCTCGGTAATGATTTTTGCCAAAAGATCGCCAATTGCCGGATCAAGCGTGCTGTGATGCAGATCGCCAAGCACGAAATCGGCAAGCGGTTTGTCATGCTGGTCATGCGATGGCATTGAATGGCAATCAATCAGCAGTGACCGGCCAAAATGGCTATGGGCGGTGGCCAAGGCGGCCTGCACCGCCTGATGATAGGGTTTATGGACAAGCGCGATGCGGCTTTCCACCTCGTCTGACGGCAGTAATTGCCGATGGATCACCTCACGCGCGGCGGTTAGGCGCGGCAACAGCCCATAACCAGCCCGAACATGGCGTGATGCGGCAGCGGCGGTATTGGCGGCGGCTGGCGGCGAGGTAAACATGGCAGTATCAAGCGCATCAACCGGCCGGTTTACATCGATATAGGCTCGCGAAATCTGGTTATTGATACAGGTGATGCCATGATCGCGAACGCTGCCGATCAATTGATCAACAGCAAAATCTTCAAGCCCGCGAAGGGCGGTCACATCGGCAATGCTGGCAGCGATAAATTCGGCCGGATAAACCCGTCCCGCATGCGGCGATGACAAGACCACCGCGCTTGGTTGACAATGCGATGGCGGGGTCAAGATTTCGGCAGCGGTAAAATGCGGCGCGGCAAGCGCGACCAGCGGCATGATTACCGGCCCCAGGTCATCGCCTCTTGATGCGGCAGTTGACGCAATTGGCGCGGGATTATGGGTGGGATTATGGGTGGGATTATTGGTGGGATCAATCACCGGATGATTGGCAGGATTAACCGCAAAATGGGCATCTGACTTTGGCGCGGTTTCTATGCTCATAATCATAGTCTAACTTGCGATTATGATGGCGACAATAGCCAAGTTTTGCGCCGCCTTGGCATTTGCCGCAAATTGACGGCAGGTTTTGTGATATCTAACCGGCATTGGCCGAAAAAAGGCTTGATATGACCGGCCGGTTGGTGCAGATATAGCCAGTGGCCAGCGTTACCGCGCAAATGGCCCGCCGGTTGGCACAATGCCAGCATCGACATAATTGTTATGCTGGTTTGATGGCCGACCATATGAAATGGTGTGGGGGTGTAGCTCAGCGGGAGAGCACTTCGTTGACATCGAAGGGGTCACAGGTTCAATCCCTGTCACTCCCACCACTTCCTACTATAATCAAAAATATACAGGTGCTTAGGTGCGCGCCAAAAATAGCTAACACGTCAATTCAGTATCAAATAAAAAATGATGCCATGGCTGGCAATTGTCACTTTTAATCCTTGTCTACTAGTCGCGAGTAAAGGAGTTTACCTTCACGGGAGAGAATTGGGTAAGCAATGGTAGCTATCTGACTATTGAATTCCTTGAAAGCAAGACTGGTTTCAAGATGTAAGTCACTTGTCTCAAAACTTTCAGTGAGACCAGCGGCAAGCCGTTTTAAATGCCTTTTACGGCTTTTACGCTGGTGACGAGAGAGTTTGGATTTTTCCTCTACTAACTGGCGTGCAATGTCTACGTCACGGGAAATTAGCACGTTGCTTGCAAGTGAAATATTAGCAATGATGTGGTCGTGCATACTTTCCAGTTCGGCAAGACCCTCAGCGGAAAAGTGAATGCCTTCTTTCTGGCGGTCTAGGGCCAATGGCAAAAGGTTTTTGGCAACGATATTTCCAGCGGCTTCAATCGCAATCGCGAATTCGATTAAATTCCGCAGCTGGCGGCTTCGGCCCCTTGACGTAATTTCCTTCGAGAGATCACTAGAATACTCGCGAATGCCATCAAAAGCATCATTGAGCCGTTTGTTGTTTTCGAGGATCTTTTTACTTTGTTTCTTATCGTACTCCTCAAAAAGTTGCATTATTGGTTGCATCATTTCTTGCGCAATCAGGAGCATGTGATGAATTTCACGCTGGATACATGCCATTGCTAGTGGAGGGGAGCGCAAAGCTTCTTTGTCAAGCACAGAACAATAATGGGCCGGTATATCCTCATTTGATGATTTATGTGCCGGTAATAACCGTTCCGCTAATCTGCCTGCCAATCTGCTAAAAGGAATAGCCACAAGCAACATTGTATTGAAAATGATGTGTGTGAGGATAATCTGCTGCCCCGTATGGACCTCTGGCAAAAGCCCAATCAACGATGTGCGATTAACTATCACTACCATGCCGAGTGCAGCGCCGCCCCGGATGAGTAGGTTCATTAGAGGAAGTTGACGTGCCGTGGGGGGCATTGTGCGGGTCATCCAGAGCGGCAAAAGAGACGAGCCTAAATTTGCCCCCAATACCAATGAGACACCTACCATCAGCGTTAGAGTCTCGCTAGTAACAAGTGCTACAAACATCAATACGGCAGCAACGGAAGAGTGCAGAAGAAAAGCCAGAAGTGCACCAATTAGAAAAGTAGCTAAGAAATCACGCTCAAGGATTAAGACAAAACCCGGAAGAAAGCTGCTGTTGCGTAGTGGTGAAACGTTAGTGCGGATAAGATCTAGGGCAATAAGTATTAAAGCCACACCCATTATGACCCGGCCTACCTGCTTTAAAGTTGGTTTTTCAGATTTAAGGAACAGGAGGCCACCCACTAAAAGCATGAGTGGTGCTAGCCAGCGAATGTCGAGGCTAAGAAATAGTATTACTAGTGCGGAGCCAAGATCAGCCCCAAGAATAGCCGCCAGTCCTAGCTCAAAGGAGATCATTGAGGAGCCGAAAAGCCCGGACATCATTATTGCAACTGCCAAAGAAGATTGCATAATTGCAGCAAGTAGGGCGCCAAAAACTGTCGCGCTTACCTTTGCCTGAGAGCGCCTCATTAGTTGCCGGAATGATGGTCCATAGGCCTGTTCCACACCTCTTTGCACCATCTTGACGGCAAACAATAAAAGGACAGTCGCACCTGCAATATTGAGAAGAAATTCAATGATTAGCAAAATTTTTTACCTATAGAATTACAGTAATAGCTTTGCAATTTGATGATCTAATTTCAATAGACTTTTGGGTTGTGAAGTAGTTTCTCTACGGAACGTCGCCAACCCGCATAAAGGTCATCTGCTTGGACGCTTGAAATTTTTGGTTGAAAACGCTTTTCGAGAGACCATTGCTTCGCAAAGTCTTCTGGTTTTGGGCATAAACCAGCGGCAAGTCCAGCAAGGTAAGCAGCTCCGGCAGCCGTTGTCTCGGTGACAGTAGGTCGATCAATAGGCGCGGAAAGCTGATTAGCCAGATTTTGCATTGCCCAATCATTTACAGCCATGCCGCCATCAATTCTCAGGATAGACTGTCCTGTATTACCCCAATCCTGCTGCATTGCCTCAATTAGGTCACGGGTCTGAAAAGCCACGCTTTCAAGGGCTGCTTTTGCAATCTCGGCAGGGCCAGTATTGTGGGAAAGTCCAAAGATTGCACCTCGACAATCTGCATTCCAATACGGCGCGCCCAACCCGGTGAAAGCTGGAACAAAATAAATTTTTTGCGATACATCAGCGGACTCCGCCAATGGTTTTGTTTCAGACGCGTGACTGATAATTTTAAGGCCGTCACGCAACCACTGCACCACTGCTCCTGCTATAAAAATTGAACCTTCCAAAGCATAAATTGGCTTTCCATTAATCTGATAAGCAATGGTAGTTAGGAGTTTATTATTTGAGAAAACTGGTTTGCTACCTGTATTCATTAGTGCAAAACAACCGGTCCCATAGGTTGATTTAACCATTCCAGGTTCGAAGCAAGCCTGCCCAACGGTAGCAGCCTGTTGGTCCCCCGCAACGCCAAGGATTGGAACTCTGGCTTCTCTGAAAAAATCGGCCTGGGCTACACCAAAGTCACCTGAGCTGTCTTTTACTTCTGGCAACATCTTTTTGGGAATTCCAAATAGGCCAAGCAATTCATCATCCCAACAACCTTCAGAAATGTTGTAAAACATGGTTCGTGCGGCATTTGTTGCATCTGTTACGTGCGACGCTCCTTCAGTAAGTTTCCATATTATAAAGCTATCGACAGTTCCAAATAAAAGATCGCCAGCTTTTGCTCGAGCAAGAGCACCGTTAACGTTCTCAAGAATCCAATGTAATTTTGACGCGGAAAAATATGGGTCAAGAAGCAGACCTGTCTTGCCTGTGATCTCAGGTTCATATCCAGCCTCTCGGAGCACTCTGCAGTGGTCAGCAGTTCTGCGATCTTGCCAAACAATAGCGTTATGTATCGCGCGTCCCGTGTGTCTGTCCCAAACAATGGTTGTCTCGCGTTGATTGGTTATGCCAATCCCAGCGATATCGCTTAAGCTTATATCTGCTCGTTCAAGTGCTAGTCGGCACATTGCCGTTGCTGAGGACCATATATCTTCAGGGTCATGTTCTACCCATCCCGACTTAAGAAAATGCTGGTGAAGCTCCTTCTGTGCTAAGGACAAAGGCTGGAGTCTTTGGTCAAAGACGATTGCACGGGTTGAGGTCGTGCCCTGATCAATTGCTAAAAGGTATTTCCTTTTGATTTTCAAATTTATGTCTCCAAAATTAGAAAACCATCTCTCAAATAAAGAGGCGTTGCACTAGAAGCACGATAAAGTTGGCCTAAAAAGCACAAGTAATGCAAGGAAAATTCGGATGAGAGAGAACCCTTGATCTTTTCAAATTTGAACATGTAAAACTTATAGACAAATATTTTTAAACATTGCTTTGTTTGTAATTAATTGCGCTAGAGGTTGGCAACGGAGGGGTCTCTGAATGGCCAGTTTGATAAATGCCGCGGTAGGTGAGAAAAAGTTATACGACATCTTTATCATCGGAGGTGGCGTTAACGGCTGCGGCGTTGCTCGAGACGCCGCGGGAAGAGGCTTGTCTGTAGCTCTGGCTGAGATGAATGATATTGCGTCGGCTACATCTTCTTCTTCAACTAAACTTTTCCATGGGGGGTTGAGGTATCTTGAACATTTTGAATTTCGCCTGGTTCGTGAGGCTTTAATTGAGAGAGAAGTGCTGTTAAAGGCGATGCCTCACATCAGTTGGCCGCTTCGATTTGTTCTTCCTTACAGCCGCAAAATGCGTTTTGAGATAAACACGCCTCTGTCACATTTTTTGGCTTTATTATTCCCCTGGATGAAGGGGCAGCGGCCCGCTTGGTTAATAAGATTTGGATTGTTATTATACGATTACATGGGCGCCAGAAAGATATTGCCACCTACAAAGGTAATTGATCTCAAGAACGATAAAATTGGTAATCCGCTCAAGGACAGTTTTCTGAGAGCATTCGAGTACTCGGATTGTTGGGTTGAGGATTCAAGATTGGTTATCCTAAATGCACGTGATGCAAAACGAAGGGGCGCTCGCATCTTACCACGCACCGAAGTGGTTTGCGCAGAACGCCAAGATCGTTGTTGGCGTATTTTAACAAAGAATACTGAAACCGGTGAAAGTTCTACTTTTCTTGCAAAATGTCTTATCAACGCGGCGGGGCCTTGGGTTGAAGACATTATAAAAAACAAGGTTAAACAAAGGTCAAGCGGTGAGTTGAGGCTTGTTAGAGGCAGTCATATTGTTACCCGCAAACTATATGACCATGAAAAAAGTTATCTATTCCAGGGTGAGGATGGAAGGGTTATATTTACCATACCATATGAAACTGACTTTACGTTGATAGGCACAACAGACGTTGATCATTCTGACCTTTCACAGCAGCCTTTTTGTTCGGAAGAGGAAAAAGATTATCTTCTAGCGTTCGCTTCTAGTTATTTCAGAACGGCAGTTCAACGCACTGATATTGTTGCTAGCTTTTCAGGTGTTCGACCTCTTTATAACGACGGTGCAATCAACGCAAGCGCTGCGACGAGGGACTACTTTTTACGGCTAGACGATGAAAACGATATTCCACTTGTAAATATTTTTGGTGGCAAGATAACAACCTACAGAAAATTGGCAGAATCTGTAATGAAAGCTCTGACCCCGTTCTTTTCAAACATGTCTGGTAATTGGACGGCCGGTGTCCCCCTTCCGGGTGGCGATTTCCCTGTCGATGGATTTGGACAGCTCTTAAGCGATATCGAGGAAAAATATCCTTTTCTACCAGATGGCGTTGCTTGGAGGCTTGCACGTGCTTACGGCACTGACACATGGGTTATTTTGGGTGAGGCTCGGTCCTTAGATGATCTTGGAGAAGATTTTGGCGCAGGTGTTTATGCAGTTGAACTTAACTGGTGCATTAAGCGTGAATGGGTGTCTTCCGCTGAAGATTTCGTTTGGCGTCGGACACGACGAGGATTGTTATTAAGTACCGAGCAAGTAACAAAAATTAACAATTATGTGGAACTCAACCGGGTTAGACTGACAACATAATTCGAATTTAGAATGATATTGCCTCAAGTTTACCTGCAAAGATAAAGTCCAGAATTAGAGCCGAATCATGCTTGGCTGACCAGTTCAACCTGTGTAAAAATTAAAGTGAATAAATCCTTGGAGGATTACATGACTCCCACAACTATCTGCTTATTTCGTCATGGTGAGACTGAATGGAATATCGAAGGTCGTTATCAAGGGCATATGAATTCACCATTGACTTCTAGAGGAAAAACCCAAGCGCGGGAAAACGCGCGTATTCTTCAGAAAAACCCCTCCTTAC
>Ga0222719_10003051_pt1 | contig 15014 bp, 18 predicted proteins | sample C33_34DmetaG_FD_165039 | JGI IMG/M metagenome (GOLD analysis project Ga0222719, IMG submission 165039) | Estuarine water microbial communities from San Francisco Bay, California, United States - C33_34D | ecosystem: Environmental > Aquatic > Marine > Unclassified | place: USA: California...
TTATTAGCTCTTGAAGAAGTTACAGATCCAAGAAATATTGGCTCAATAATTAGAAGCTCAGTAGCATTTAATATTGATGGAATAATTGTTAAAGAAAGATCTTTTCCATCAAAAAGTAAACTCTTGTATAAAAGTGCTAGTGGTGGGACTGAACACATAAAAATTTTTCAAGTATCAAATGTTAATACAGCTTTAAAATATTTAAAAACAAAAGATTTTTGGGTTAGCGCTTTTGACGTTAGTGCTCAAAAAGATTTTACCAAACATGACTGGAATGGAAAAAATATTCTACTCTTTGGATCTGAAGGGTATGGAATTAAAGTTAAAACTTTAGTAAATGCAGATTTTAAGTTTAGAGTAAACATGAACAATAATATCGAAAGCCTGAATATATCAAATACTGTTTCTGTTGTATGTCATCACATTTTTCAATCTACAAAAAAGTAATAAATCTATAATATTCATTAATTGCTATTTTAGTATGTATAATTATAGCTTCCAACTGTTAAATAAACCTAAAACACTATATTAGGAAAGTGTTTTTAAAGCACAAATATAAACAATTTATTCGTGTATTAAACATGAGCTGTTTACACTTATTATGATTATTAAAAATATTGAAAATATCAAGTCAACAGCAAGCTGTATCCTTTTATCTTTTAAAAAATATATCTCAAATTAAAATTATAAAATTGAATGAAAAAAATTCAAAAACAAAAAAAATTATTTAGTAAATTATATACTACGAATTATAAAGATATTAAAAAATATTTAAATATTTTAATAAAAATTTATTTGAAAATAAGCTTAATAAATTTAATGATATTAAAATTAGAAAAATGAATTGCTCAGGTCAATGTGTTGAAAATATTTCTTATCATAAAGGAACAAGTTTTTTTGTTCTAGAATTAAAGCCTAGATACAAAAATAAAATAGAGTTCTTAAATACGCTATCACATGAAATGTTGCACTTGTGGCAACAGACTATTAAACATGATAATGGAAAACATAATAAACTTTTTTTTAGTTTTAAAAATAAATTTAAAAAACTTAATTTAACTTTAGGTTATTAGAGTTTTTCAAAATCTTAAAATAAACAAAAAATCACTGTAGCGTTATGGAAAAGAAATAAGTCAAGCTGGTACAATCATGAATATCTAAGTATTTTAAAATGATTGAGATTTAATTTAATTTATCTATTATTGTTTAACTGCTTGAAGAATAATAATTTTTACCCTATATATTCTCACAAGCCCTCATAGCTCAATTTGGTAGAGCAATTGATTTGTAATCAATAGGTTCGCGGTTCGAGTCCGTGTGAGGGCACCATTCTTTAATTAACTTCTTTTCTTAATTGCTCTAATTTAATTTTTTTTTGAAGACTGCTACTCTTGTCATATAAAAGATTAAACTTTATTTTATTTTGAACTTTAACAATAATTTTTTTTACATTTCTAAATTCAATGTTATCGGCAACAGCACTTACTGGTCTTTTTTTTGAATTAAGATTAAAAATAACTACTTTTGATTTTTCGCTGACAATTTTTCCTGTCCATCTCCTTGGTCTAAATGCACTTATAGGAGCTATAGATATTTTTTTAGAATTTAAACTTAGAATTGGGCCATATACTGAAAGATTATAGGCCGTACTTCCTGCCGGAGTAGAAACTAGCACTCCATCAGACACTAGTTTTTTAATTATATATTTAGAATTAATTTTAATTGACAAATTTGCAGCCTGTCTACTTTGCCTTAAAATTGATACTTCGTTAATAGCTAAACTTTTTTTAATTTTACTTGAATTAGTAACAGTCATTTCAAGTGGAGAAATATTTATTATGTTTGATTTAGAAATGTTTTTTATTAATAATTTACTTGAAAATTTATTCATTAAAAACCCAAAATTTCCAGAATTAATTCCATAAAAATATTTACGAGCACTCTTATTCTTTTTTAAAGTTTGAAGCATAAATCCATCACCACCAATAACTATTACTATATTAGGTCTACTTATTTTTTGTTTATTAAAAATTTTAATAATTTTTTTTTTAATTTTTAAAGATTTTAAATTTTTATCAGAAATAATTAGTGGTTTATTCATTTTTTGAATGGTGCCCTCGGCCAGACTCGAACTGGCACTCCCAAAAGGGCAAGGATTTTAAGTCCTTTGTGTCTACCAATTTCACCACGAGGGCACATAATATTAAGTAATATATTCATGACATTTATATTATAATTTATATTTTATAAAGTATATTTATTCTGTGAAAAAAATATTAATTTACAACTCAGGTGGTGGTTTAGGGGACTCTATACAAATCTTGCCTTTGCTACTTAGTCTCAAAAACCATTATAGAAGATCTAAAATTTTCTATTTAGGAGCCCATCCAAATCATTTTGAGGGGAAATTAAAAGAATACAATATTAAGGTTGAAACACTTGATTTAAATTTAAAATATTTTGGTTTTCGATGGTGGCATTTATTATTTGTAAAAAAAAATTTTAAAAAAAAAAATGAAACTGAATTTGACTTAATTATTGACCTTCAATCAAAATTTAGAAATTCTTTAATTCTAAAAAGAATTCCTCATGTTCATTTTTATTCAACAACTTTTAATAGTTTATTTTCAACAAAAAAAAGACAGTACAAATCAAAAGATCATATTAAAAATCTAAATATTTTTTTAGATGAAAAAATTAAAACTATTAATTTTAATTGCAACAATTTGCCTAAAAATTTATTAAATGAAGCCAAAAGATTATTGCCAAAAACAAATTATATTGGATTTTCTCTTACTCAAGGTAATAAATATAGAAAGAAAAGTTGGTCAATATATAAATTTATTTCACTTGCAAATAAGACTTTAATAAAAAATAAAATCCCAGTATTTTTTATTGAAAAAAACCAAGAACACATTATTGAAAAAATTAAAAACCAAGTTCCAAGTGCATTATTTCCTGAAACTCAATCTCAACTATCATGCCCTGCACTTGTAACAGCTTTATCTTCAAGATTGGATCAAGCAGTTTCCATAGATAATGGTATTATGCACATGATTGCACTTGCTGATATACCAATGATAGTTTTATTTGGCCCTACTAGCTCAAAAAAATTTGCTCCTAAAAGTAATTATATAAAAATATTGGATAGTAAAAAACTTTATAAAACAAAAAATATTGATTCAATTTTGATCGATGATGTTTATAATCTAATTTAGAGTTTTAGTATTTCAATTTTTTTTAATTTGATTAAATTAAATAATTCTTTTTTAACATTTTTTAATTTTAATAAAGAAGTAGACCTTGTGACTATAGCTACACCTATTTTTCCAAGTCTAAAAAATGGGTAGCTACCAATATCAACAAAATTTTTATATTTTTTTTGTATTAAACCCAATTGTTTAGAGATATTACTTTCTACTGTATAAAGATTTATTGTTTGGCTATGTACTTTCTTGCCACTAGTTAAATATCTTTTACAGTTATCAATCATGGATCTTAATATTGATGGAACTCCTGGTAACGATAAAACATTTCTTATTTTGAATCCTGGAGCTGCGCTTGATGGGTTGTAAATTAATTTTGCACCTCTAGGCATTTTTGCCATTTTTTTTCTTCCATCATTAAATTTTTTCTTTCCATAATAACTTTCTAAAATTGTATAAGCTTCTTTATTGTATTCGTACTTAACTCTAAAAGCTTTAGCGATCGATTTAGCGGTAATATCGTCGTGGGTTGGGCCAATGCCTCCTGTTGTAAAAACATAATTAGTTTTTTTTGATAAAAGTAAGATATTTTCTACTATAATTTTTTCTATATCTGGGACGATTCTTACCTCGTTTACTGTAATCCCACATTTTGAATTCAACCATTCAGAGATAAATGCAATATTTTTGTCTTGAGTTCGTCCAGAGAGTATTTCATTACCAATTATTAGAATTGATGCATTTATTTTTTTAATTTTTTTATTCATAGGAGTTATAAGTATATATGAATTTTGAAAATAAACTTATACCAGGATTATTTATAAAAAGATATAAACGTTTTTTTGTTGATGTGAAAATTGACAATAAAATAATTACAGCACATTGCCCTAACACTGGGTCTATGTATGGACTTTTAAAAAAAGGGAATAAAGTATGGATAAGCAAGTCAAATAACCCTAACCGAAAATTAAAATATACACTAGAAATTATTGAAGATAATAAATCAAAGGTTGGTATAAATACTCTTTTTACAAATAAAATTGTGCTACACGCTCTTCAAAATAACTTGATAAAAGAATTTAAAGGAATTTCAGAAATAAAACCTGAAACCAAATTTGGAAAAAATACTCGTTTTGATTTTTTGATTACTGATAAAAAAAATAAATCATTTATTGAAGTTAAAAATGTTACTTTATCAAGAAAAAAAAGTTTAGCTGAATTTCCTGATGCAGTTACAACTAGAGGTCTAAAGCACATCAATGAACTTGAAAATGCTGGGAAAAAAAATTATAAAATTTTTATTATTTTTTTAATACAAAGAAATGATTGCGAGGTTTTTACTATCGCAAAAGATATCGATCCAGATTATGCAAAAGCATTGAAATTAGCTGTTAAAAATAAATTAAATATTCTTTGCTATGATTGTAAATTTTCTTCAAAGGGAATAAAACTTAACAAGCAAATAAAAATTGATTTTTTATGAAAGATTTTAAGGAAGCATTTGAAAAAACTAGGTTAGCTGGATCAATAGCTGCTGGCGCACTGGATGAAGTCAGTAAAATTGTTAAGCCAGGAATTTCCACAAATGAAATAGATAAATTATGCTATGAATATATTAATGATCATCAAGCTTACTCTGCACCATTATTTTATAGAGGTTTTCCAAAATCTTGTTGCACCTCCGCTAATCATGTCGTTTGTCACGGAATACCTTCAGATAAAATATTAAAAGAGGGTGATATTGTAAACGTCGATGTCACTGCATTTAAAGATGGTTGGCACGGGGATACAAGTAGAATGTTTAAAATAGGAAAAGTTTCAATTAAAGCTGAAAAATTAATTAATTCTACATACGAGGCAATGATGAAGGCAATTTCTATTGTTAAAGACAACGTTCATTTAGGTGATATTGGTTCGACGATTCAAAAACATGTTGAAAGTGAGGGATTTTCTGTTGTTCAAGATTTTTGCGGTCATGGCATCGGTGAGTCATTTCATAAAGAACCAAATATTTTGCATTACGGAGAAAAAGGTTCTGGGGAAAAAATAAAGGCAGGAATGATATTTACTATTGAACCGATGATAAATCTTGGAAAATATGAAACTAAAACATTAAATGATGGTTGGACAGCTGTTACTAAAGATAAATCATTGTCAGCACAATTTGAACATACAATAGGTGTAACAAATGATAGTTGTGAAGTGTTTACTCAATCAAATAACACTAATTAAATTTTATGATTGAAAGATATTCAAGAAAAGAAATCAAAAGTATTTGGGAAGATTATAATAGATATTCCATCTGGTTAGAAATTGAACTAGCTGCAGCTGAAGCAATGGAAAAATTAAATATTATTCCTAAAGGTGTTGTAAAAAAAGTAAGATCAAAAGCAAAAATTAATCCAAAAAGAATTCTGCAAATAGAAGAAAAAGTAAAACATGATATCATAGCTTTTTTAACTTCAATTACTGAAAAAGTTGGAAAAGAAGCAAAATATTTGCATAAAGGGATGACCTCTTCAGATGTTTTGGACACATGTTTCAATCTTCAATTAAAACAATCTGGAAAAATATTATTGCAAGATATTGATCAATTACTTGTATCTATAAAAAAACAAGCTTTAAAACATAAATTTACTTTATGTATTGGAAGAAGCCATGGAATTCATGCAGAGCCAATTACATTTGGTTTAAAAATGTTAACTTTTTATCAAGAATTTTTAAGAAATAAAAAAAGATTAGAAAATTCAATAAAAGAAATATCAACATGCGCAATTTCTGGGGCTGTTGGAACTTTTGCGAATATTGATCCAAGAGTTGAAGGTTATGTAGCTAAAAAATTGAAATTAACTGTAGAACCTATATCTACACAAGTTATACCCAGAGATAGGCATGCACAGTTTTTTTCAACACTAGGAGTTATAGCAAGTTCAATTGAAAGATTTGCAGTTGAAATAAGACACTTGCAAAGAACAGAGGTTTTAGAAGTAGAAGAATTTTTTAGTAAACAACAAAAAGGTTCATCTGCTATGCCACACAAAAAAAATCCAATTTTAAGTGAAAACTTAACTGGATTAGCAAGATTAATTAGATCAAGTGTTGTGCCTGCATTAGAAAATGTTGCTCTATGGCATGAAAGAGATATTTCTCATTCTGCTGTTGAAAGAAATATTGGACCAGATGCTACTATAGCTTTAGACTTTGCTCTGAATAGATTGAGTAATGTGGTCAAAAATTTAAATGTCTATCCAAAAAATATGAAAAAAAATTTAGATATCACTAATGGCATATTTTTTTCACAAAGGGTACTTTTAGAATTAACTACTACAGGTTTCTCTAGAGAAGAGTCTTATAAAATTGTTCAAAAAAATGCGATGCAAGCATGGAAAGAAAATTCTTCATTTTATGAAAAAATTGTCTCTGATAGAAAAATTACTGATAAAATACCTGTTAATAAACTTAAAAAACTATTTGATTTTGGTTACCATACAAAAAAAATTAATATAATTTTCAACAGAAGTCTTAAAAAATAATCAAATGAATAAAGGTAAAAAATTATACGAAGGTAAAGCTAAAATTCTTTATGAAACAAAAGATAAAGATTTGGTTATTCAGCATTTTAAAGATGATGCGACGGCTTTTAATAATTTGAAAAAAGCTAGTTTAGAAGGCAAAGGAGTTCTTAATAATAGAATATCTGAACATATTTTAACTAATCTTGCTCAGTGTGGGATAAAAACACATTTTATAAAACGATTAAATATGAGGGAACAATTGATTAAAAAAGCTGAAATATTTCCTATTGAATTTATAGTAAGAAATATTGCAACTGGCTCACTTACTAAAAGACTAGGTATTCCAGAAGGTACGGTATTGGAGCAACCATTGCTTGAATATTGCTTTAAAAAAGATGAACTTAATGATCCTTTAATTTCTAAAGAACATATCTTTTCTTTTGGTTGGGCGTCTGAAGAAGAAATTAAAACAATTGATAGAATGACTTTAAGAATTAATGACATTTTAGTAGGTTTATTTAGAGGAATTGGTATCAAACTTGTAGATTTTAAAATTGAATATGGAAAAGCTTGGAACAAAGACAATGAACAAAAAGAAATAGTTCTAGCAGATGAAATAAGTCCTGATACATGCCGCCTATGGGATTCAAAAACTGAAAAAAAATTAGATAAAGACAGATTTAGAAAAGATTTAGGTAATGTTATTCAAGGATATCAAGAGGTTGCAAGAAGATTAAGTATTATGCCTGAAGAAACAAATATAAGTGAAGTCAATTTTGGTAAAACAATTCCAATAAAATTCAAAAAAAAATAAATTGAAATTCTCAGTAACAGTTACTCTTAAAAAAAATATATTAGATCCTCAAGGAAAAGTTGTAGAGAATACTTTGATTAATATGGGCATGAACAGTATAAAAAGCATAAGACAAGGCAAGTATTTTCTAATCGAGGTTGATGAAAATGATCAAACTAGTGCTGAAAAAAAAGTTGATGAAATTTGCAAAAAACTTTTAGTTAATCTTATTATTGAAGATTATAAAATTAACAAATTTTAATGAAATCATCTGTAATTGTATTTCCAGGTTCTAATTGTGATAGGGATATAGCTTTAGCATTAGAAAAAATGCATTTTAAGAATCAAATGGTTTGGCATAAAGAAACCAAGTTGCCTAAATCTGATTTGATAGTCTTGCCTGGTGGCTTTTCATATGGTGATTATTTAAGATCTGGAGCCATTGCTGGAAAATCATTAATTATTGATGAGGTAATTAAAGCTGCAAACTCAGGTTGTTTAATTTTAGGTATTTGTAATGGATTTCAAATTTTAACTGAAACAGGTCTTTTAAAAGGTACTTTATTAAGAAATAAAAATTTAAAATTTATAAATAAAGATGTGCATATTAAAGTTTTAAACAACAATACAAAATTTTCTAATAAATATAAAAATAATCAAATACTAAAAATTAATATAGCTCATAATGAAGGAAACTATTTTACAGATCTCAGCCATTTAGATGAATTAAATAAAGAGGGTTTAATTGCTTTTAAATACTGTGATGAAAAAGGAAATATTAACAATGACACAAATCCTAATGGATCTTTAGAAAATATTGCTGGAATTTTAAATTTAAAAAAAAATATTTTAGGAATGATGCCTCACCCAGAGCGAATGATAGATGAAATCACTTCTAATAAAGATGGAATTAATCTATTTTCAAGTTTGTTAAATTAAATGAAAATTACTAACCAAATTGTTGAAAAGCATGGTTTAAAACCTGAAGAATATGAAAATATTAAAAAAATTTTAGAGAGAGAACCTAATTTTTTAGAACTTGGAATTTTCTCAGCGATGTGGAATGAGCATTGTTCGTATAAATCTTCTCGAATACACTTAAAAAAATTACCTACAAAAGGTAAACAAGTTATTCAAGGGCCAGGAGAGAATGCAGGTGTAATTGATATTGGCGATGATGATGCAATAATTTTTAAAATTGAAAGTCACAACCACCCCTCTTACATCGAGCCCTATCAGGGGGCGGCAACTGGAGTTGGAGGGATCTTAAGAGATGTTTTTACCATGGGCGCAAGACCTATTGCTCTATTAAACTCCATACATTTTGGTGCACCAGAACACCATAAAACTAAGAGCTTATTAAACGGAGTTGTTTCTGGAATTGGTGGTTACGGTAATTGTATAGGGGTTCCAACAGTTGCGGGGGAAACTAAATTTAATGATACTTATAATGAAAATATTCTGGTCAATGCAATGGCAGTTGGGCACGCTAAAAAAAATAAAATTTTTTATTCAAAAGCAAAAGGTATAAATAAATCTGTTGTTTATGTAGGATCAAAGACTGGTCGAGATGGAATCCATGGAGCATCGATGGCTTCTGCAGAATTTGATGAAAATTCTGAAGAAAAAAAACCAACAGTTCAAGTTGGTGATCCTTTTACTGAAAAACTTTTAATGGAAGCCTGCCTGGAATTGATGAAAGATAATTCTATCATTTCTATTCAAGACATGGGGGCGGCAGGTTTAACTTCTTCAAGTGTAGAGATGGCTTCTAAAGGTTCTCTTGGTATTGAGCTTGAACTTGATAAAGTTCCTTGTAGAGAAGAAAATATGACCCCGTATGAAATGATGTTATCTGAAAGTCAAGAAAGAATGCTTATTATTTTGGAAGATGGAAAAGAAAAAAATGCAAAAAAAATATTTGATAAGTGGGATTTAGATTTTGTTGTGATTGGAAAAACTACTAACACAAATAAACTTACTTTAAAATTTAATAATAAAATTGAGGGTGAAATTCCTATTGATGCTTTGGCATCAAAAGCACCTCTGTACAATAGAAAATGGATTAAGAAAAAAACTATAAAAAAAAAAGTTGATTTAAAAAAACTAAAGAAGATAAAAATTGAAGATGCATTAATTAAAATTTTATCTAGCCCTAATCATTCAAATAAAAGTTGGATTACTAGTCAGTATGATCAAGCAGTGATGAACGATACAGTGCTTAAATCTGGATCAGATGCAGCAATAATTAGAATTCATAACAAAGACAAAGCAATAGCTGTAACAGTAGATTCATCTGCAAACTATTGTAAATCATATCCATTAATTGGTGGAAAACAAATTGTTTGCGAAAATTGGAGAAACTTGATTGCTGTTGGCGCAAAACCTTTAGCGATAACAAATTGTTTAAACTTTGGTAATCCAGAAAATGAGGAAATTATGGGAGAGTTCGTTGAGTGTTTAGCGGGTATTAAAGAAGCTTGTGAATTTTTAAATTATCCTGTCGTCTCAGGTAATGTTTCTTTTTATAATGGTACGAATAAAAAAAATATTTACCCTACTCCAGTAATTGGTGGCGTTGGTTTAATAAAAAAATTGTCGAAACCTCTAAATCATAATTTTCAAAAGAATAATAGCTCTTTAGTGCTTATTGGAAAAACATTTGGCCATTTGGAACAAAGTTGTTTTTTAAAAGAAAATTATTCAATAATTGAAGGAATACCTCCAGAAATTAATTTATTAAATGAAAAAAATAATGGTGAAATTTTATTAAAATTAATTGAAAAAAACTTAATCTTATCATCTCATGATGTGTCTAATGGTGGTCTGATAACTGCTATATCTGAAATGTCTATTGGATCTGGGTATGGTGCAAAAATATTTAAACCCAAAAAATTAACTAATGTATATGAATATTTTTTTGGTGAAGATCAAGCAAGATACATTGTTGAAATTGATTCAATTAATCTGACAAAAGCTGAAAAAATTTTAAAGGAAAACAATATTTATCATGAAAATATTGGTATAACACAAAAAGAATTCCTTGAAATTGAAAAAGAATTAAAAATTAATACAAATGATTTATTTAAACTTAATAATGAATGGTATAATAACTACTAATGCCTTTACCTGTTAATGAAATAACAAAATTAATTAAAGAATCTATCCCAGACGCTTCGATTGAAATTAAAGATCTAATGGGAGATAATAACCATTATGCTGCAACAATTAAATCTTCTCAATTTAATAATTTAAGTAAAATTGAACAACATAAACTTGTGTATAAATCATTAAAAGGCAAAATGGGTAATGAGCTTCATGCGCTGTCAATTACAACAGAAGGAAAATAATGGAATATAAAAAAAAAATAGAAAACTTAATTAATGAAAATGATATTTGTTTATTTATGAAAGGAACTCCTGATGCACCTCAATGTGGATTTTCAATGGCAGTTTCAAATGCTCTCAAACACTTAAATATAGATTTTAAAGGCATCAATGTTCTTGAAGATGAAAACCTAAGACAAGGGATAAAAGAATTTAGTGACTGGCCAACTATACCCCAACTTTATGTAAAAAAAGAATTTATCGGTGGTTGTGATATTGTTAAAGAAATGTTTGAAAATGGTGAGTTAAAAAAACTTTTTGAAGATAAAAAAATTATTTAATTTATCTCTTTGTTATAAAACATATATCTGAATCACTAAGATTGCCTTTAAATATTTCCATATTTTCAATTGATTTTATTAAATTAATTTGTTCATTTTTAGATATTATAGTTGATGCGGAAATTTTTTTATTATCTAAATTTTTTAAAAACTCATCAATAAATATATGATCAATATTATTATTATATTGGTAATAATTTGGATGTTTAAAGTCTTCAATAACATATAGACCGTTTTTTTTTACTAAGTGATAGAATAATTTTAACCCAAATAAAATATCGCTTAGATTATGTGAGCCGTCATCAATTATTATATCAAAATTTTTTATGCCGTATTTTAAAAATATTTTATCAAAAGTTTTTTTAACTTTTTTTTCATTATTAATATCTAGTCCAAATACATGTATATTTTTTGACTTATATTTAAAATTTGAAATATTTATATCAAAACAAAAAATATTTGAGTCTGAAAAATATTTTGCAAAAGCAGCTGCTGAAGCTCCAGAATAAGAGCCTATTTCTAAAATATTTATTTTATTATTTTTCAATTTTTCAAATTTTTTCTCATAAAATATAGAATATCCATGACCTTTGTCTTGAGTTTTTTTAAAAATATTAGCTTTATCACTGCCGTAATAGTGAAAAATTTTGTCTAGTGTTTCTGAATTGACTTCATCTGAATCAATTAAAATCTTTTTTTTTATTTTGTAAATTAAGTTTCTTTTGAATAAACTAAAAAAATTCAACTATCTTGAATAATATTCGATTACTAAACTTGGCTCCATAATTATAGGGAAAGGGACTTCCGCAAATTTTGGAACTCTTACCAGTTTAGCTGTTTTATTTTTATCGTCTAACTGTATATATTCTGGAACATCTCTCTCTTTACTTTGTAGAGATCCATCAATTACAGTTAATTTTTTTGATTTCTCTCTTACCTCTATTAAATCATCACTATTAACAACATAACTTGCTATATTGACTCTTTTTTTATTTACTTTGATATGTCCATGATTGATCATTTGTCTTGCAGCAAAAACTGTTGGTGCAAATTTAGCTCTATAAATTACTGTATCAAGTCTACTTTCTAATAAAGCAATTAAATTTTCTGTCGTATCCCCTCTTTTTGAAAGTGCTTTTCTATAAATATTTCTAAATTGTCTTTCATTAATATTTCCATAATAAGCTTTTAATTTTTGCTTAGCTTGCAATTGAATTCCATAATCTGTCGGTTTGCCTTTTTTATTTTGCCCATGTTGACCTGGTGGATAAGCTCTAGAATTAAATGGGCTTTTGGGTCTACCCCAAATATTAGCTTTAAGCCTTCTATCAACTTTGTGTTTAGATTTAAGTCTTTTTGTCATATTTGATATTTGAGTGTTTATAAGCTTTAGAGTTAATTTGTCAATTAAGCTTTAATGTTTTTTTTACTCAGTGAACTGATAATACTAGCTAAAATCCTTAATTCTTTATCATTCGGCTCTAATCTATATATTAAATTATTTATATTCATCAACATTGATTGTTTTTTTTCTATTGGAGTAAAAAAATCTTTTTTTTCAAGAAGATTTACTAAATGATTAACAACAGATGAAACCTTTGATTTCGTGGATATTTTTAAACCATTGTTAATCGTCTTTATTTTTTTTTCATTTATTATTGTAAATATTTTATAACAAATAATAGTTAAAGAATGAGATAAATTTAAAGATTTAAATTTAGGTGAAGTAGGAATTTGTAATATAAAATTTGAATACGATAAATCTTTGTTAGATAAGCCTGATGCTTCAGGTCCAAACATTAAACCAATATTGCAATTTTTTCTTTTTTGAATAATTTGTTTAAAATCTTGAAGTGTAATATGTTTTTTATTTATATCTCTTCGTCTTGCGCTTAGCGAAATTATTAGATCATAATTCTTAATAGCATCTTCAACTCCATCAAAAACTTTAGTTTTATTTATTATATCAAAAGCTCCGACTGATGTAGCTTTAGCTTTGTGGTTAGGAAAATTAATTTTTGGATTTACAATATGTAGTTTTTGAAAACCAAAGTTTTTCATTGAACGTGCACATGCGCCAATATTTTCTCCTAGTTGAGGTTTAACTAAAATAAAACCAAATTTATTTTTCATTAATATTAGCGGGTGCTTTTTCCTTATAAAGTTTATAATCTAAACTATCTATTAAAGCCTTAAATGAAGCTTCGATAATGTTAGGAGAAACTCCTATAGTAAACCAACTCTTTCCTGATTTGTCAGTGCTTTCGATTAAAACACGAGTTGTTGCTTCTGTTCCCGTATTTAAAATTCTTACTTTATAATCCAACAATTTTAAGTCTGAAAAGAAATCATAATATTTTTCTACTTTTTTAAAATTGGATCTTATTGCATTATCTAATGCATTCACTGGACCATTCCCTTCACCATTGCATTCGATTTTCTTGCCATCAATTATAAAAACAACATTAGCTTTTGTTAAAATTTTTTCAGATTTTGAAACATTTACATTGTAGCTTTCTACTTTTAAATATTCAGGAACTTTACCTAATAAACGATTTGCTAATAGTTCAAAAGAGGCATCGGCACCATCGTAAGAGTATCCGCTAAACTCTCTTTCTTTAACCTCATTAAGAATTTTTTGTACTTTAATATCTTTAGAGTCTATTTTAATTCCATAAGTTTCTAATCTTGATAAAATATTTGATCTTCCAGCTTGATTAGAAACAATAATATTTCTATGATTGCCTACTGACTTTGGGTCAATATGTTCGTATGTTTTTGGGTCTTTCTGAACAGCAGAAACATGCAAACCACCTTTGTGGGAAAAAGCCGAGGCTCCTACATAGGGTAAACTTTTATTTGGCTTTCTATTTAATAATTCATCAAGTAATCTCGAACATTCTGTTAGTGAACTTAATTTTTCCTTTTTGATATTTAATTCAAAGTTTTCAGTAAAAGATTTCTTTAAAGAAATGGTTGGTATGATTGACATTAAATTTGCATTCCCGCATCTTTCACCAAGCCCGTTTATAGTACCTTGAACTTGTCTCACACCAGCTTGAATAGCTGTTAAAGAGTTTGCTACTGCATTTTCTGTATCATTATGTGCGTGAATACCTAAATTTTTTCCAGGTATAACTTTTGTAACTTTAGATATTATTTCCCCAATTTCATGAGGCAAAGTTCCTCCGTTTGTATCACAAAGAACTAGCCATCTAGCTCCTTGATCAAAAGCACTTTTCAAACAATCTAATGCATAACTAGGATTAGCTTTAAAACCATCAAAGAAATGTTCCGCATCAAATAAAAATTCTTTATTATTTTTAACAATATGTTTTCCTGTCTCTTTAATATTTTCTATATTATCTTCATTGCTTATTCCTAATGCAACTTTGACATGAAAGTCCCATGCCTTTCCTACTACGCAAACCGCAGGACAAGCTGCGCTAATTAATGGAGCTAACGAAGGATCATTTTCAGCACTACGACCTGTTTTTTTTGTCATTCCAAATGCGGTAAAAATACTTTTATTCAGTTTTAAAGGCTTTGAAAAAAATTCTGTATCAACAGGGTTTGCTCCTGGCCAGCCACCTTCTATATAATCAACTCCAATTTCTGATAACACATTTGCAATTTTATGTTTATCCTCTACAGAAAAATCTACACCTTCTGTTTGAGCACCATCTCTTAAAGTTGTGTCAAATATATATATTTTTTCTTTACTCATTTTAATTTCCAAATTGTTTTATCTTTTTGATCTTCAATAACTACACCTTTACTTAATAGCTCATTTCTAATTTGATCTGCTAATTTAAAATCACCCTTTTGCTTTG
>Ga0222719_10003052_pt1 | contig 15013 bp, 16 predicted proteins | sample C33_34DmetaG_FD_165039 | JGI IMG/M metagenome (GOLD analysis project Ga0222719, IMG submission 165039) | Estuarine water microbial communities from San Francisco Bay, California, United States - C33_34D | ecosystem: Environmental > Aquatic > Marine > Unclassified | place: USA: California...
ACCAAGGTTTTAGACCTAAAGTTGCCATGCCATTTTATGAAGGTAAAAACTTTTTACGCAAAGGTAATATTGTATTTGAATATACCGATGAAGAGATTACAGAATTGGCCAGATGTGCCACTGACATTGTTTATTTTGCAGAGAAGTATGCAGTAGTAATGACAGATAATGGTATTCAACAAGTAAAGCTTAGAGAATATCAAAAGAGAATGTTAAGAAACTTTCAAGAAGAAAGGTTTAATATTGTTTTAGCATCTCGTCAAATGGGTAAAACAGTGACAGCATCTATATTCAATGCATGGTACTTAATATTTAACACCGATAAAAACACCCTTTTATTAGCCAACAAATCAGATTCTACCAAAGAGATTATTGATAAAGCAAAAGTGGTTGTAGAAAACGTACCGTTCTTTATGAAACCGGGTATTGTTAAATATGACGTAATGAATGTTAAGTGTGATAATGGTTGTAGACTCGTAGGACAAGCAACCACGGCAAAGGCTGGTATTGGATTTACCATTCACAATTTATATTTAGATGAGTTTGCTCACATTCACCCAACTATTGTAGATACCTTTTACGAAAACGTTTATCCAACACTTTCAGCTTCAAAGGTCTCTCGTATTACTATTACATCAACGCCAAACGGATTTAACAAATTTTATCAAATCTATGCGGCAGCAGACAGAGGTGAAAATGAATATACAGCAATGCGTATCGATTGGTGGGAACATCCCGACAGAGATGACGCATGGTACCAAAGAGAACTGGGAAATCTTGGTTCTATTGAGGCATTTAATAGACAATACGGTAATGAATTCGTTTCATCCTCTAATCTATTATTAGATCCAATTGATTTAAAGAAAATGCGCAAACGTATGCAGAAATATATTTATCATGATTTTGATGAATTTGACTATATTTCAATAGATACTAAAGACTTCTTAATGTGGGATCCTAAGTTTGATATAGAATCTACAAAAGATCCGGAGAATTTCTGGTTATTTTCAGTAGATATTGCAGAAGGAAATGGTGGAGATTATTCAGTAATCAATATATTTCAAGTAGAGCCCATGAACAAGGAAGAAATTGTCAACGCCATAAATCCAGGTGCAATGTATGATTTCTTTAAAATAAAACAGGTAGGCGTTTTTAGGTCAAATGAACACGTTATCGAAGATTTTGCAAAAGTACTATATACATTATCATGTGAGATCTTTTACAATGAAAACGTTAAATTAATTGTAGAATACAATACATATGGGTCTGTACTGTTCCAATACTTAAGATCTGTGTTTCCCCAGAAAAATGATTTTGATGATGAAATGGTTGTTAAGTTTAAACATAGACATGATTCCAAAACTCTAAAACCAGGTATTAAAATAAAATCTGATAATAAAGCTATATTTTGTCAAAATTTTGCCAAGCTTTATAAAATAAATAGAATAGATATAACAGATGAAACTACTATAAGTGAAGCTAGTTTATTTGGAGGTTTACCAAGAGGTGGTTATGGAGCTCAAATGGGAAATGATGATACGATTATGACGGTTATTAGTTCTACTGAATTCTTTAACACCACAGACTACGCTGACTACATAGAAGAATTATTAGATTTTATTGATCCAGATTTGCATTTAGAAATGGAAAAAGTTTTATATAAAGATAATGCAACTGATGGAGATCTACAATATGATATATATGACCTGATATAAATAAATTTCGAAAGAAGAATAGATATATAATAAAAGTAAAAAAAATAAATAAGAACAACTATGGCATTAAGTCCTCAATTATTACAGTTCAAAAGCTCAGGCGTATATCGCTTAGAGTTTGACAAATCACAAACAGTGAACATTCCGGCTGAAACTATCAGATTGGTTGTTGGTAGGTCTAAAAAAGGTCCTTACAACACACCAGTATTTATTGAAAATGTTGAGCAATTTACTCAAGTTTTTGGTGGTATTGATAAATCTTTAGAAAAGAAAGGAATGTATTTCCACAGATCAGCAATCGAAACTCTTTCTAGAGGGCCGATCTTAGCTTTAAACCTAACAGCAGCAGATGCTGCAGATAGAATTGCAATGGTTTCACCAGCAACTAATTCTTCTGAAGAAGGTTTATCAGCTAAAACAGCATCTGTACAATATAGTAGCATTTTCGATACTGATAAATTCTGGGTTCCTTCAGATATTGAAGTATTAGAAGCTGCTGGAAATTCAGACGAAACATCAAACAATGCAATTACTTTTGCTAACATCAAACAAGAGCCAATCTCAGTTATCGTAAGACAAGCGGCTAATACTGCTGGTTTTGAAATGACAGCAAGAGAATGGTACGGTGAAGGTAATGTGCCAGACGGTATTGAAGATTTAGAATACGTATCTGATTATATGGTAGATGTATTTGTATTTAAAGGATCTTATGATTCTGAAAAATTACAAAACGATCCAACATATGGTTCATTCTTTAACGAACACGGTTTACACAGAGATCAATTGGCTAAATTTACTGCTTTAAGAGAAGTTAGTTTAGTAGCACAATACACAGGTTCAGTAATTCCTGAATTCCAAGATCAAGAAGGTCGTCAATTATACATTGAGACTTTAATTAACTTGGAAGCTAGAAGAACTGGTTTATTCTGTGCTATCAACGAAGATGCTCTGGAAAATATTGATTTCGTAGGTGAAAACTTCGATATCTATCAAGATTATAAAGTTCTTTCTCACAGAGTTGAACAAGATGCTACACCAGACATATTATCTTTATCTAAAGTAATGGTAGTAGATGGTAATGAATTAACTATCGAATCAGCATCATTATCTGAATTAACTTTATTAGGTATTTCAGAGAGCGGATTCTTAAGAGCTGAAATCGATGGAGAATTTACACCTATTTCTGCAATTTACGAAGATGGTGCTAACGTAATCATTGAATGTGAAAGCGCTATTAAAGCTTCTACATTTGAATCTTATGAATTAGGTTTAGCTGCAACATTCCACGCAGGAGAAATCACAGTTGTTGACGGAGATATCTATATCGCAGCACCAGTAGTTGGATCGGATCCAGCTGGTAAATTACTTACATCTGGTAGCGTAATCGTAGGTAACTTCTTATTAGGATCAAACGGTATTGATTATGTTAAAATTTCACAAGTTAATGAATTATTTAATTTAGGTGGAGTAAACGTTATCAAAATCACACCAGCTGCAGGAAAATCATTTAGCTCAACATATGCAACTGCATCAGCTACTTCTATCTCAGCATATTCTAGAACAGCATCTGCAACATTTGAATTTACTACAATTGAGCCTAACTCAAGAGCAGTTATGTTACCAACACAAACTGATAACTATTCATTCTTACCAATCGGTGCAGGTCAATTTAGATTATCTGCTACATTAGAAAATGATACATTTGATTGGACATCAGTTTCAGTTGGTATGTACATTCCAGCAGATGAAGGTAAATTAGCAAGAATTAAAAGAATTATCAAGACAGTTGTTGGTGGATCAAACGTATATACATTTGAATGTCACAGACCAGTATCTGAGAGACCAGGATATGCTCTTAAAAGATATGAAGAAAGTACTTCAACGTACACTATGTTCCCATTAGCGGCTGCAACACAATCTGAAAAATCAATCGCTGAATTGTTATCACAATTGAAACCAGGTAATGGTTTATCAAATACTTTAATTGACAAAGACGCAATTACATTTAGATATGTTGTTGATACATTTGGATCATTAGAAAATGGAGGTATTCTTAACAAAGAAGAAATTACTCAACTTTGTAAAGAAAGACAAAATGCTTCTGCGATTCTTAACGCACCGATGGTGAAAGAATTTAAAGCAGCTACTAACCCTTCATTTAAAGATGCTAATACTGGATCATTCGAAACTAGATTAGTAGCAACTGGCGGTAACTTAGAACTTAACCCAACTGCAGTTTACACATTACCTTCTATTAACGAAGGTGCTAACTTCGGTTTCTACTACTCACCAGGTCTTAATGTATTAGAAAATGGTAGAACTAAAGTAGTTCCACCAGCGGCTTACATATCAAACAACTATATCGATAAATATTTAGACGCATTACCATGGTCTATCATCGCAGGACCAAGAAGAGGTGTTGTAGGTGGTACAGGTGTACAAGGTTTAGAATTTGCATTCGATAAGAACGATAGAGATTACTTAGAGCCATTCGGTATCAACCCAATCGTATTCGAAAGAGGTGTTGGTTTGACTATCAAAGGTAATAAGACTGCACAACAATCAGTTCAATCAGCATTGTCTTCAGCTCACGTAAGAGAAGCAATGATCTACATTGAAGATGGTTTAGCAGAAATCTTGAAAAACTACTTATTCGAGTTTAACAACGCGCAAACAAGATTAGAGATTAAAACTTTAGCAGATTCATTTATGGAATCAGTTAAAAAAGACGGAGGTGTATACGACTATAGAAACGTTATGGACGGAACAAACAACACTAACGAAGTAATCGATAATAACATGGGTATTTTAGATACATTTGTTGAGCCAGTTAAAGGTCTTGAGATCTTAGTATCGAGAGTAACTATCTTGAACACGGGTGAAATTGCAACCGGAAACTTTGCATAACAAAATAAGATATATAAAATAAACACATACAAATTATGGCTTTACCACATTATTCAGAAGATCAAACACAGAAGAAGGGCAAGAACTTCGAACCAGTACAGGCTAACCTGTTTGAGGTGACAATTTTACCTCCCGACGGTGTTGCCGGTCAAGAATTGTTATTACAACATGTAAATTCAATTTCAGGCCTTGCAGGTTTACATAAAGATGTTGCTGCAATTGAGCAGAAGTATAAATTTGCTACTAGATCATTCGCTGGTATGGTAGACAATACTTCAATCGAAGTAACTGTTAACTTTTCATTGAACCTAAATGATTCTAACCAAGCTTACTTATATAAAACTATGAGACAATGGTACAGAGCACAATATAATCCAGAAACTGGTGAAATGGGCTTGAAAAAGAATTACGTAGGAACTATTGTTATCGTACAATTTAATAGAGAAGGTGATATTTTTAGAAAAATCACATTAGATGATTGTTTCATCGTTTCAGGACTTGGATTTACGGATGCATTAGATTATTCATCTGCAGACGTACAAGCATTAGAGATCACTTGGAGATCTGATGTATACGCTGAGGAAGTAAACTAATTAACACACACTACTAATAAGAAGGTATCTAACGATATCTTCTTATTTTTTGCAAGATAAATATATTATATTATTAACATACACAAATATTATGAATAACCACAAGTTAACAAAAAAACTTCAAGTTCTTCTCACAGAAGATGAAGTGGCTGATGTTAATCGATGTATCTTAAATGATGCAGTCGAAACTGAAACTAGGCCGGTTTCTGTTAGTGCATGGATTAGAGACTTAATTAAAAAAGAATTAAGTTTAAAATCAAGTGAACAGCAATCATATATTAAAACAAAAGTAAAAAACTTAAATAACAAAAAACAATGAGCGAAGAATTAAACAAAAAAGAAGAAGCGGCAAAAGCAATGCTAGACGCTAGGGATCAAATTAATAATCCACAGACTTCTAATGATTCGACAGTTGAAGATGTTTCAGTAGAAATGTTGAGCGCAGTTGAATCCAATGGATTAGGTAGAGTTAATATGGACAATTTTGGACAAGCAAGACCAGAAAAGTCTGCGGACCAATTCTTAGGATGGATGGTTCTAGATCAAGAAGAATTACCATCTAAAGGTAAATTTTACCCTAATGGTACAGTAATTAAGATTAGATCTGCAAGAGCGTCTGAGATTAGACATTTTTCTACCATGGACGAAAACAATTATATCGACATGGAAGAGAAATTGAATCACATTGTAGAAATGTGTACTCAATTAACGGTGGATGAAAAGAGATTATCTTATAAAGATATTTTAGAAGAAGATAGAATTGTAATTCTATTGGCTATTAGAGATCTTACTTTCCCTGAACCAGAAAACAAATTGATTCTTAAAGGTAAAACTGAAACCAGCAAAACTCCAGTTGACATCGAATTGTCATCTAGATATTTAGTAGCTACGCAAGTTCCTAATGAAATCGAGGCTTACTACAGTTCTAAAGAAAGAACTTATGTTATTAAGACTAGATCTGCTGGTGAAGTTAGAATGCGTCCACCTTCAATTGGTGTTATGCAGGAAATTACTAAATACCTAAGGGATCGTCAAGAAAAAGAGGTTGAATTCGATAAAGCATTTATCCAGGTTCTACCTTACATCACACCAGATTGGAGACAAGTAAATCTACCTAAAATATTTAACTTAGAAGTTGATTACAAATCATGGGATCAAAATAAGTTTATGGTTATCTATAGACTTGCTGAGAAAATGAAAATTGGAGTTGAAACAACACTTGAAATGGAATTCGAAGGAGAAATTGCGAAAGCCCCTCTTGATTTCCCAGGTGGCATCAAAAGTCTTTTCATTATTTCAGATCTCGCTGGAGAATTACTTTAAGACTAAGTTCTATCTGGGCATACATCTCAGAATGCAACCTTCAGAAGTTGATAATTTGTACTACTACGAGTATTGGTATTATGTTAAAAACCTGTCGGATTACATTAAAGAGAAGAATAATCAGAATAAGGATCAAGAAGAACAACAGGCACAACAACAGAATCAGATGAGTTCTAAATATAAAACGCCTGCGATGCCTAAGATCCCACAAATGAAAGCGCCTTCAATGAAGATGCCTAAATTTTAAAGATATATAAAGAGTATAGACAAACGCTACACATTAGTAGCGTTTGTCTTATATTAAAAAATACACACGCATAAGTTGGCTCAACTAATACCACCTATTTTAGCAAGTGCATTCGAAAGAATGGGATCTGGTAATAAATCACTAGAACAAGTAGCAATAAACACAGGTCAAACTGCAGCCGCAGTTTCGGTAGGTGGCGACTTGTATGAAAAAATGGACGAGCTTGTTAAGGCTCTCAAATCGGGTGAAAAGGGCAAAGGTGGTGTTTCTGCCAAAGAGGCTCTAGTTCTTAGAATTACTGCAGGTGCATTAAAACCAATTGGACTTGGTTTAGGCGTTATTATTGATGCTTTAGATAGAGCACCAGATGGCAAAGAACTTAAATTAAAGATGGAAGCCTTGACAAATGGTCTTTTATCTTTAGCCGACATAGGATATTCAATCCTTAAATTTGCAGCCACTATGATATTGGCTACTCCACTATTATTATTAGCCGGCATCGGAGCCATTATTTGGGTTCCATTATTAAAACTTATGATTCAGGGTCTATTGTGGGCCACTGAGAAATTAGATAAAAAAGCACTCAAGAAGATTCTTGTACTCGGAGACGTGGGTAAGGCATTATTAATAATGTCAGGTAGTTTAGTCTTAATGTCACTTCTAGCACCTTATATTCTAAAGGGCTTATTGGTTGCTGGTGCTATTTTATTAGGTTTTGGTCTGTTAGGTATGCTCTTAGATAAAATGAAAATAGGTAAGAGTTTAAATAAAATGGCTAAAACTCTAAAAACCTTGTCATTGGCATTATTAGGACTTTCAGTTGGATTAATATTGATAGGATTATTAACTGAACCTATTTTATATGGTCTAGCCACGGCTTCATTGATAATTCTTACATTAGCTGGAGTATTCTGGTTAATAGATAGAATGAAAGTTGGTAAAGCAATGCGAAAGACTAGTAGAGCACTTATAGCTGCATCTATGGCTATTTTATCGGTAGCAGTTTCATTAGTATTATCTTCTCTTATCATTTCTACATTAGGATGGGATGAAGTAGGTAAGGTACTTCTTTTAGTTGGCGCTGTTGCATTTGCATTTTGGTCAATGAATAAAATATTAGGTAAGGGTATGAAAAAGGGTGCCATGGGCTTAATATTTGCCGCCGGCGCTATTTTATCAGTAGCAGTAGCTATATTCTTAGCTAAATTGCTGATAGGTCCAGTTGATGCAGAGAATGCTCTTCAAACCTTTGGTGTTTTAGTCGTCTTAGGCGCAGTTGCTGCGGTTTTTGCACTTGCAGGCGTCGGCGAAAAATTTATTAAAAAGGGTGCAATTGCTATGGCCATCGCCGGTGGCGCAATGATAGTAATAGCAATAGGTGTCTATGCAATGAAAAAAGCAATAGATGGTCTCTCATGGGGTAATTTAGGTATGATGGCAGCGGTGATTGTTGGATTAGCTGTAGCGATGGGAATTGCGGGAGCAGGACCAATTCCAGGTTTTATTGCACTAGGTTCAGCTGCGATGATAGTTGCTGGACTTGCATTGATAGTAATAGGCGCAGGAGTTGCTGTACTTTCAAAAGCAACCGAAGAACTAACATTAGATAAACTACTTGTAATGGGTGGAGTTATTGCAGGTCTTGCAATAGCAATGGGAATAGCAGGCGCAGGTCCTCTTCCAGCCTTTATTGCACTTGGATCAGCAGCGATGATGGTTGCAGGTATAGCTCTATTACCTATCGCGCTTGGGGTTGCTGCATTTGCAAAAGCAACCGAAGAATTAACGTTAGATAAAATACTTGTAATGGGAGGAGTAATCGCAGGTATTGCAGTAGCAATGGCTGCAGCGGGTGTAGCCTCTCCATTTATATTATTAGGTTCAGCTGCGATGTTAGTAGCTGGAGTTGCAACATTAGCTATAGGTTTAGGTTTATTAGCAATTAGTAAATTAGACTTTGCCGCTTTAGGTAGTATCGATAAAAAAGGTAATAAGCCATTTAACTTCTCTGGAGAAAAGGGATTCTTTGGCGGTAAGAAAACTAATTTTGAGGTTGCAATGGATGCAATTGCAGATGGTATGTCATTAGGACCTCTTTCTATTGCAGGTATTGCAATGGGAGCACCTATGTTGATATTAGCTGGAGCAGCATTAGTTGGTATAGTCGCAGGTATTAGAGCATTTTCAGGTATAGCAGAAGAAGCTGATTTACCTGGATTAAAGCAAAATGTTAGCTATATAGTAGGCGGTTTAGCCGATACATTTGCAGAAGTTGGAAAAAAATACCCAGGAGGAGGTTCTTCATTATTATCTGCATTAACAGGTAATACTAGTGGACAATCAGTAGTTGCTATGGGTATTTCAGCTGTCGGTGGAATGGGTAAAGCACTCACCGGGATTGCAAAAGGTGTACAAGCTATGGCTAGTCTTAAATTCCCAACGGGATTTGATAAAGATGGCAATCCAACTGGCTACGAAACAATAGATGTTGGTACTGTAGTTCCGGGCTTAATAGCGAATACACAATTATTAGTATCAGGTTTAAGTTCTGTATTCGCAGAGGTTGGAGAATCTGAAGCAGCACAAGGTAGTTCATGGTTTAGTAGTTCTACATACGAGAAGGGTATTAATGTTGTTAAACAAATGGGTACGCCTCTTTATAATTTAGCAAATGGTGTACAAGCTATGGCCAATCTTAAATTCCCAACTGGTTATGATAAAGATGGTAACCCGACAGGATTTAAATCAATTGGTAACGTAGGTACATTAGTTCAAAAATTATCTAATAATACTAAAGCTCTTATTAAAGGTTTAGCTGGAGTTTTTGAAGAAGTTGGTAAATCTGGAATTGGTGAAGATGGCGGATGGTTCTCTTCATCTAGTTTTGACAAAGGTGTAGAAATTGCAATGCAATTAGGAGAACCTTATACGACATTAGCATCAGTAGTCGATAATGTTGTTAAAATTACTTCTAAAATTACAGATGCTCAAGATGTAAAAACAAAGGTAACTGCTATTATATCAGCAGTCACTGATACAGGTGGAGATGATACTGGTATTATTAATGCTAAAAAGAATTTAATAGCAACCATAGGAAGCACATATGCTAAATTGGGTACTGCAATTCCACAGATCGTTAATGCTATTGCATCATTTACTGTAGATAAAGCTAAATCATTTGCATCTATCTTTGGTGGAGAATCTCCAGCAGAATTATTTGAATCTAAAACTAAGTTCTTACGAGGATTAACACTTTCATATATGAGAATGGCAATAGCCATTCCAATGATCATAGGATCAATTAATACGGTAAGAGCTAAACAATTAGATGAGTTTACTGCAATATATGGTGGTCAAACGAATGTCGCAACAGAAGTACTGAATAGTAGATCAAAATTATTTTTAGCAGTAGGAATCGGTTATGAAAAAATGGGCAAGGGCGCTCTAGCTATTTCAGGTGCTATTAACGGAACTAACATAAAAACGTTAGAAGCATTTAAAGGTATGTTTGTTGGTAAAGTTCATAGGAGAAGACCTGTTGCTGGATATGAAGCTCAATCTGAATTGTGGAAATCAATAGGTGTTAGTATGAAAACAAGTGGAACTGTATTCCCTACTATAAGTTCTGCTATTAACTCTATGGATTTAGCTAAATTAACTGAGGCTAGAACAATGTTTGAAGCGCTTGCAGTTTTATCAAAAGGAGGTTCTCCTAGCGATGTCTTGTCTCAAATGGGCGAATCTTTAGAAGATGCACTTGATAATTTAGCTGAAATGTTAGAGAATTTTAGAAGCACTGTCGAGGAAGGAAATGAACAGAATACAGGTATTATTGAAAAAGTAGGTAATGCAGTTTCTAATATGTTCGGTAGTAATTCAGGTGGTTCTTCAAGTTCACCTGCACCTAAAATTAATTTCCCGTCTAAAATGGTGGTAAGTTTAGATCGTAAATCTATTGACGCAATCAAAGAAGACGGATTAGGCGGAGGTCGTTAATTGAAACAGTATTTTAATAGATCATATAATATTTAAATATATTTAATATGATCACATCAACACATTCACATTACAATAGCTCTACACTTAAGTCAGCTGCATATAATTATGAGCACAAGACTCTATTAGTGCATTTTAATCATGGTTCATATCTATATAAAGATGTTGAAGCCGCTGATTGGAATCTATTTAATCTTGCAGAATCTCAGGGCAAAGCTCTCAATCAATTTATTAAAGGTAAATATGAGTTTGAAAAAATTCATAGCGAAGATATTTCTTTAGTCGAGTAAATAAAAACAAATAAATTATGGAACAAACAATTGCATTCGTTTTAGGTGTATTGGCAGTGCTAGCAATAGCTGGGGTTGTGAGTATGTTTAAGACTCGTGTACAGATCAAGGATTTGTATACAGAAATTGAAGATTTACAAAGTGTTATCAATGAATTAGAACGAGAAATTCACAGGGATAACGAAATGTTAGATCGCAGAATCGATCAAGAAATAGATAGGATCGACAATATTAGTCATAAATTACATGACTATGCCGATACTCTAAATAATAATACACATGATGAAATGAATAAGCTGTATGCTTACGTTGATTCACGTACAGATAAAATGGCAGATGGTATTTCAAAACACATCGCAGACATTAATACAAAATTTAATGACAATACTGCGCTTGTAGATAAACTAGTACAAACAAAATAAATTAAACTTTCGACTAAAGAATATAAAAATGCAACTCCGGTTGCATTTTTTTTGAAACAAATAAAATGTGTCATATATAAACTATAAATATAATAAGCAATGAAAGATCAAATAATTGAAAGACTACTTACACAAGGTCATATCACTGTAAATATGGCAGATATATTATTAAATGATAGGCTTGAGAAAACAAGTACCGTTGCGCTTCTAAAAGAAGATGGTATTATTTCGATTCATGAAGTTATTATTTTATTGAAAGAAGGATATGAATTATATCAACCTTCATTTCCAACCAATCCTTATCAACCGCCTTTCACACCCGGAGATGTTCCACCCGGCCAACCTTTTTGGTATACAACAGGAACCACTTATAATAAAACGCCATTTGAATATTCGGATACTAAATGGCCCGGAGATAAAAAAGAATAATTAAATTACATTAAAAATGAAGAAGCGCAGAACACCGCGTGAAGAACACACACCAGAAGATAGAAAACGAAAAATCCATTTCAAAAAAAAGAAACAGAGATTTGAAGAAAACTATTTTAATCCTAAAAGAATGGGAAATCTGGATGATCTGGATGATCTAGATGATCTAGATGAATTTGATTAATAACAATATGACTGAATCTGACTTTATACACAAATACATTGAAAGCATTTTAGACATACCTGGTGATCTTAGTTCTGGTGTTAATGGTTGTATACCTAAGTCTGTATATAATAGAGTCTGCAGCATCTTAAAATCAAACGGAGCTGTTGAGCCACGCATAATTCAAGTAATTAAAGATCCGGAAGTAGAAACAACTTATATAGTAGAAAATGGGCGATGATATGATATTTTGGGATGATATGTGGAATAAATCTACACCAGCACCTACACCGATACTAGAACCGAAAAAGTGCACCGGTAATTGTAGCACAAATGGAACATGTAATTGTAAAGAATAAAATGGAACTAAACTATTCAAGATTAAACGGAGAATACCTATCATGGTCAATTGAACATGGTGATGGTAGAAATGAACAAGATTTGAGATTTGGACAATATTTATACTCTAAATATGATAACATGAAAAACTTCACCGATGTATTTTATAAAGAATCATGCGAAGAAGTATATTCTATATTACTAACAGATTTACATAAACTAGAAGCATAATGGGATTATTACAAAAAATAGCATGGCGAACTCGCAGATGGAACCTGAAGATTAATTTATTCGACCTATTTTTACACGATGGTGACGGTTGTTGGGGATTTACATTCTTTGAAATAGTAAAAGATTTTAGACCATATTCATTATTGTCCATAGAGTTTAGACTGCCTAATGGCGGAAATGTAAAAGAGTTTACCATTGATAATTGGGACTTTTTATTCATAGCAACACCTATTTATAAATGGATGGGAGATTTAGAAGAATCTATTTTATGGGGACATAAACCAACTGGATTACAAAAAATTGGACTTTCTATAACTAATAGACTTTTTAAATAAACAAAACTAAAAACCTCTGTATAAACTACATGAAATTAATACTCGTAGGAAAGGCTGCTTCTGGTAAAGATCACTTAAAACAGAAGCTACAAAAGAAAGGATTTAAAATAGGTGTGAGTCATACCACGCGATCTCCAAGAGTTAATGAACAAAATGGTATAGATTATCATTTTGTCAGCAAAGAAGAGTTTTTAACTATGATTGATCAGGGTTCGTTTATTGAGTATATGGAATTCAATGGATGGTATTATGGTCAAACAGAAGAAGATTTTAATGAAGCAGATGTGATGATTATGAGTAAAGATGGACTAGACATGCTACCGGAACAGTATAGAAGTCAATGTGCAGTCGTTTATTTAGATATTGACAGAAAGACTAGAATCGAAAGACTTAATTATAGGAACGATGTAAATGACTCTATAATGAGACGCATGAATACCGATGATGAACAATTTAAAGACTTTAGGGACTTTGATATTAGAATCACGAACGCAGATTTTTAACTAAGATAAATAATAAATATAATTAAATTAATAATAAACATGAGTACAAAACTAAAAGCGCGCCAATCAGAATTGGCAATTGAAATTGATGCATTGCAAACAGAAGCAGCAGAAAAAAGATTTGAAATTACATTTGATAATGTTAAATCTATTAAAACTGTTCAAGATCACCTTAATAAAGGTTATACTTGGAAAACTCAAAATGCAGCAGTTGTAGTTTCTTTGTATGATCAATTTAAGACACAGGGTAAATCTTTAACAACCGATTCAGAGCCTGTTATTTCTTTAAGAGGTCATGAATTAAATGCACTTTATCAAGCACTTCTTAATGTAGAGGGAACGGGTATAGAAAATGCACGTAGATTTATTACTATGTTAACTCAAATCGGTGAAGCGGTGGGTGTTGCAATGCAAGAATTGAGTGAATTAAATTCAACTCTTAATGATTTGCATACTGAATTAGCAGAAGTAGATGCTCAATTAGAAGCACTAGAAGGTGTTGAAGTAGTATCACCTGAGTTAGAAAGTGAAGCTACTGAATCTAATAATTAAGATTTAAGAACAAACCATATTGACTTCATTTCACACAATGGGATCCTCCCATTGTGTGAAGTCATTATACGATTAAATATAAAATTGTAAAGAACATATGAAAATATTTGTAACATCTAATCTGCAGTTGGGTAGACCGGGAGCTTTAAGTAAATATAAGAGACCTCATGAAAATGTAGATCAAATGACAAATGATCTAATTCTTAAATGGAATGAAACAGTGACCAATGAAGATACTGTATACCATTTAGGTAATTTCGCACATGATCCTAAAACTGCACAAGATTCTATTACAAGATTAAATGGTACAATTAAATTTATACAAGGTGACTTTGACTCTGCAATTACATTATTAAGTGAAAAGGGTATGTTACCAGAAAGATGTTCTATTGTTAGGTGCGTCGAAGAACTTAAAGATCTCAATGCAGTAGTATCATATTGGCCACTAGGAGCTTGGCCTAATAAGTCTAAAAAGACATGGTCTATTATAGGATATCCAAATAACAAATATAAATCAGATCCAAAAAAGAGGATTATTAATACTTCTACTGATTTATGGGCTAATAAGCCACAAGAGTTAGAAAAACTCATAGGTATTTTCTCTGATTTCTAATTACTTTCACTTTTTTTAAAAAAACTTTGCCAATAATTTTTTTATGTCAAAGTTTTTTGGTATATTAGTAGAGTAATTAAAAACAGAGAGTCAATGCAAATAAAAATCAACAAACAACAAGAATCAGTTTTAAAATCAGCTTTAGAAGATTACATCGAAAACCTAGTAGGTACAGGTGTTAAATATAATAATGCTGTAGAAATTTTAAATCAGATAAATTCAAGTGGCTTTGTAGAAGCTAAATCTAGAATCCCTAAAGTATTATTAAAAAAACAATACATGTTTACCTTCGAACAAGGTGGATGGAATACTGTTTGGGCTAAAACTTTACCGGGCGCAAAAAGACAAGCTATTA
>Ga0222719_10003053_pt1 | contig 15011 bp, 9 predicted proteins | sample C33_34DmetaG_FD_165039 | JGI IMG/M metagenome (GOLD analysis project Ga0222719, IMG submission 165039) | Estuarine water microbial communities from San Francisco Bay, California, United States - C33_34D | ecosystem: Environmental > Aquatic > Marine > Unclassified | place: USA: California...
ATTAAAATTAACTAATGACTCAGGCGCACCAATAAATCTAAATAAAAACTCAACCGCTTTCCTACTACCCTTACTTTTCCATAACCAAGCAATATTAAGAATCAATCTTCTATATAATTCAATATCGATTTGTTGTTGTGTTAAATTAGTAGATGTACCACTAAATTCTCCACCACCATTACTCGGTAAGTATAGTTTAGAAAAGGACGTTTCATTAATAAAATTAATAGGTTCTAATCCTAACATAAATGCAAGATCCTTTACTAAGGCATCAGGAGTATTATCCTTTTTATTATATGTTACAACGTGAGCAAATTTAATACCATTTATATATTTTTTAACTTCATCAAACCCAACACCATATATTCTAATTAATTTTGTTGCTTTCTCCCCATTTAAAGTTAAATCATCTCCATCCGCTCTAGGTACTGTATCAAAGCTAGTTATTACTTCAGTAACATACTTTCTTATCATTATATCTGTCTTTGAACCATCTAAGTTTTCTGCTAACGAATTTAATTTATCTAAGAATGAAATATAAAAACTATCAAAAAAGTTTAAGTTGTATCCATCGTCTAAAATTGGGAAGTTATAAACTTGTTTAGATGTTAATAAAACACCATCATCAGTAACTTTACTACCAATAATTTCTGAGCGATATTTAGGATATATATTTCTATTAAGTAAATTTTTCTGTAATTCATTTAAACTATCAAAGAAACTTTGGGTTTCAGTTTCATTAGGTTTTATAAAATATGGTATGGACGCATCTATATTGTTACTTAAGAAACTAAATTGTGGAATATAAATTCCTGTTAATTCAGGGAATGGGTTACCATCAACGACTAAAGTTAATTCAGAGTTTGTCTTCTGTGTCGCAGGAGTAATACTTTTAATATTTTTAACTATACCATTATGTTCAATAACATAAGAACCATATTCTAATGTAAAATTCCTTAAAGGATTGTCATTACTTTCTGTAGGTGTATATTGTGCATCTACAGTGTACTTAATATTATATGGGTTATTAAAGAAATTACTATTAACTTTAAATGTTGATTCATCCGCAGAAATGTCATAAACATAATCTGTAATATTATTACCCGTAACACTTCCTACTTTATTATCTACGTATATTGCTGCTGGCCAATTATTTTGTATTTCTATTAAAGATGCCCTTAATAATTCTTTATATGATCCATACCAAACATAACTTAAGGGGTTAGTTAAATCTAAATTAAGTTTAACTTTAACATTTTCACTTAAATTTACTTGTTTTTCATTATCTGTAATGTCATCTAAAGTGAAAAATTTAGACTTAGTACCTTGAGTAAATAAGACATCTGGTTTCGGATCTAAATTAACTGAGATGGCGAAATTTCCGTTTGTAAACAAAGTAGTGCCCCCATTACTAGTTAGTTGGAACCCTACTAAATCAGGACTAAAATTCCTATACTCAATGTTGTCATTGAAGAATATTCTTTTTGCGTACCCTGCAATTTTTATTCTATTATTGTTCGCCATTTACGTCTTTAAAAATCAGTTATTTCATCAAAATCCTTAGTTGGGTCAATAGTAAACTTCTGTTCCCTAACTTCAAACAATGGTTTACCAGTAAACTGATCTTTAACTTCATATAAGTTATATTGTCTGTATATTTGGTTACCAAAGTTGTATATAGTATAAATACCATCTTCTAGAGATTTTGTTTGGTTAGAGAACAATGCGTAAGCTAAAGTTTCATCATCGAACTCAACCATTTCAATTTCTAACATAACTGGATCAAAAAACGTATTTGTTATAATAACATCTTGTTGTGGGTTACCAATGAATGGTGTTGCGTTTGGTTTTATTGATGGTGCAGATGATGGAGACACAGTACAAAATATACTAGTGGAATTATCATTAAATGTATATGAAACACTAGCGTTTGAATTACCTTGATTTTGAGTAATTGGTAACGCTCTATTGTTTGATGTAATAATTCTAAATAAATTTTGTATCTTATCCTGACCAGTACCAGCCTCTTCTTTAAGGTATTCTACTCTATATCCCACTAAGTTACCGTTTTCAAACCTATTTTGTAAATCTGAGGGTATTTGATTTAAATCAAAAACAATACCTTTTACATCTTGATTATCTACCAAAACACTACAATCTTGTATTTTTGTTCTAATCTGTTTTGGTCTTATAATGATATTATAAAATCCTTTAGTCCCAAAAGTTGCAGTAGGTAATTTTAATGTATATAAACCACCAAATATCTCAGTAACATTATTAGGGTTATTTGCAGGTACTAAAACTTCTGTAGGATTCAAAGGGAATAACTCAACATCTATCAATGATTCTCTATTAGGTGTGTAACTGTAAAACATTTCTATATCTTCTACCGATACATCTGCCGGTCTTATTGTTCCATAATTTCCTGTTGCCATAACTTTTTTTTTTAAATTCTTATAAATCCACCTCTGTTTGTGTCAATGTCATTAGTTGTCTTTATTTCTGATAATAACGCATGTCTCTCAAATATATCCGCTATCCCTCTATTAATAAATACTGCACTATCAATTTCTGGTTTAAAAACAATACCTAAATATTCTTCTTTTTTTGTAGTAGCACTTAATGAAGTATTATATTGGTTCCAACCGCTATTATTAACACTAAAAGTTGTTGTCTTATGTGTTTGATTCAAACCAAAGTCGTCTTTTTTTGTTGTAAACTTATTTTTATATGTGGTATATTTTATTCCTGTATTATTAATATTATTAACATTTGCATTTATTTTATAAACAGTTTTTTCTGTATCTTCAGATATTACACCATTATATAATTCACTAGGATTAGAAGATGTATTAAGGTTTGGTACATAAACATCTTGTCCGTTTACATCTTTTCTATAAGACTTAACTTGCTTTAATAGTGAATCATCAGTATAACCCGACACTGAATTAGGTGGTGTGTAGTAAAATTCTACAGGTGCACCCGCTAATCTACCATAACTAAATGAATTAAAGTTTTGTGGTTTATCGGTAAGTAATGTATCTTTAGGAATATAAGGTTTGTCCGTAAAAATACCCATATCATCAACCTTTTGGGTTAAATAGACATTAATATCTATAGTGTTTTTAATTTTTTGTCCAAACGTATTCAATAAGAAATTTCCTTCCTTATCAATTTTAAATTCAGGAATAGTACCATAATAATATTTAGGATTGTCTACATCTATTACAGTTTTACCCTCAGAATCTTTTATAAGAATGCTTTTAGGGATATTCCTAACTGTGTAGTTTTCTAAATTTCTTTTCTTTCTTATGTACTTCATACTATATAATTATTTTAAAGTGTAGTTTGCCAAAATGTTAATGTGGGTAACCCACCATTAGATGGGTTTAAATTAACTCCCGGTGGTGGTAATAATTGTCTACTATTAGGTGAAAATCTATACTTATAAACACCATTATCATTTCTCAATATTATCTTTAAATAAGTAATTCCATTCTCACCTTCTAAATTAGATAGTGTAATATTATTAACATCAAAATCCTTAGATGGTGCTAAATTATATACTCTACCATTTAACGCACTATTAAATTGTACTACACCATATACCTCATATTCTTGATTAGGTGCGTTATCAACTAAATCTTTGAACCAATATATGTGGAAACCTTCATGTACTTCCTCTGGTTGTGTTACAGGATCACCCAAAATAAATGTTATCGGACACGCACTTAATGGTAAGGTAAACCCAAACTGATTTTCTTGTTCTTCACCAACTTGTGTATAAATGTCTGAAAATGTTAATAATTCATTTTGACCACTATTAGGATTATCGTATATTGAAAACCTTATGAAACTATTAACAAATCTATTAGTTCTACAAAATATATCATCAAATACAAATCTTAAATCTCTATATAAACCAGGTTCTGCACCTGTACCTCTATGTTGTGGAAAACCTAAATTAATACTCTCAGGAGTATAAAAATTAAGATTTATCTTAAACTTATCTATAAGATTACCATTATTATCTTCAGGTTTAAATATTACCTTCTTATAATCTACTATAGGATTTATAGAATTTTCTATTTCGTCTTTAACAAACTTATCCTCTATTAACTCCGCATTATCTACAGGAAAGAAATTACTACTTAACGCAATATCTATTGTAGTACCACTATTTAAACTATCTAATAATATTTTTCTTCTATCAACAAGCATCGTCTATTTCGTTTTGATTTAATAATGATAAGTCTACACAACCACCCGCAATATCTCTTTTCCCTAATTCATATTCACCCTGATAATCTACCAAAGTTACCTCAACCAACAAATCCGCAGAACCATTGTAATTTAATACATTCGCCACATTAGATGTACCCGAACCCAATGTGAATACTACTGGTTCCCAAATACCCGAACCACTATTCCACTTATAATAACCACTAGTATCTGTAAATGGTATATTAAATACATTATTAATTACTTGTGAAAAAATGGATGTGTCAGTACCTTGATTTGAATTATATATTAGTTGTCCATCATTTAGTGGGTTAAAAAATGTTGGTTGTTCATCAAAAGAATCTAAAGAAACTGTTGGTATGTTAATACTATATTTTAGATATGTCGGTGACTTTAAAAATTCAATAAATTTATTTTTATTTAAATTGTTAGTGTCCGAAGCACCCAAAGTTAACTCTTCTGAAATTATTAAGAATTCACAAGGTGGATCTTGTCTCTGAAAATAAAATCTTTTATCTAAATAAAGGTAATGAGCACCACTCTCAAAAGGGTAGTTTACTCCTTCACCCGATACATCGAATTCACCAATATCCATTAAATCTCTCCATTTAAATACATTAGGTGCTATCTGATTACCTGTTGTAATACCATTTACGATATTACTTTGTCTAGCATAAGTAGGTATCTGATATGCGTTTAATAAATTATTTATATCTTGTGTATTTGTAATGTTATAGTTATTTATTATAGATTGTATATCAACAATAGGGTTTATAGAGTTTCTATATTCTCTTATTTTTATAGTATTAAATGGTGAGTATATGTACCCCTCTCTTTTATTATCTAAAGCAGGATTAATAGAATTTAAATATTCTCTATACACCGTATTAACTCTATGATAAACATTTTCTAAAGTACGTTCTAATAATTCATTTTCATTGTACTCTACAATGTCACCATCAAAAAATTCGTCAGACTCATCTATATTTTCATAATAAGTTGATGGTGTATATGTTTGATCACCATATGAACGAATGTTATAATTTATGTTAGTGTCATTTTCTAAATCATATCCCGCAGATATAGGTGTCCAAAATCTCGTATTTAGTGTACTACTTAAACCAGATACCGAATTAATCCAATATTGTGAATTTACCGATGTAGGATCAGAATCGTTATCATTCTTAATAATTCCCAAATACAATTCAGTTAATGGTCTACCTAAATTATCAACATAGTTACTTACATCTATATCAGTTTTAAAGTTAAATGCCGCAACATCATCATTATAGTATGTGACACCATACGCCGCAGGATATAGATCGTAGTCTTTATAATCTACTGTTATAGATTTATATCTCCTAACATAATATTGTGATGGTTTATCTTTAACTACCCTCTTAACTGATGAAACACCTAACGTAAAGTTTATATCTAAAGGATTTATTTCAATAACGAAAGATCTAAGTTTGTTATTATTGTTCTGATTACCTGTCCTAAATACTCTAAAATATTTAGTTGTCAATTTTAGTTCATTCGATGATGTTAAGTCTATAAAATTTAATAATTGTATCCTATCACCCGCATTTAATCCATGATTCATCGCAGTTCTAAAACCAACATATAAAGAACCATTAGACTCAACATTAAATTGTTCTATAACAGGTACCCCATCTTTTAATGATTTACCTGCGTTATTTTTTACTAAGACAATATCTTTATTACTGTGTGGATATAAAATCTTTAATAAATAATTTTGTTTATTATCACTATCCAACATCTTTAACCTATCATAACCAGGATCGAAAGGATAAAAATCACATAACGCACTTTTATTATCATTAAATTGTAAAGCGTCTTCATCAAGTTCATCATTATAGTAACCAATCCACCCATCCTTTTCAAATATCGCAGAACTTAAAATGTCCTTTGTTTTGATGTTGTTATTTTCATCTTCATATATTTTAATGTTGTTATTGAAGATGGGGTTACTTATAACTGGTTTAACTACACCATAAAATCTATATATAGAACTTTCTTTCCTCTCCTTTTCAAATTGTTCAAACTGACTAACAGTAGTATCAATATCATTTAATGGTATAGGTTTATTACTATTTTGTAAATCAAATTGTATTTGCGTGTCAACATTTACATTGTCTGGTAACCTTTGACTATTTAATAATATTTTATTTGTTTCTTCCACTATCTATAAATATTTTATTTTTAACTTACACCAATTCCGCTAGGTGTGGTTGTTCCTCCACCTGATCCACTACCAGAAGTTCCACTACCACCAGTAGTATTAGTATTTTGTTGTACAACACCTACATTAATATTATCAATCAATGTTTCGCCTAAACAAGTTCTAAATACAGTGAAATTATTATCCTGTACATTAGTAATATTAGGTGTATTATTAATATTTTCTTCTACATTACTACTAGACGCACCTAAACCTTGTAATGTGATAGCGTCTATTCTATCCGCAAAGAATTTACCAACTGTCTTATGTAATGCAGTTTTACCTGGGACTAAACCAAAATATAAGTAATATGGTGTTTGACTTCTATTCATTCTAATACCATTAATACTAACACTACCATTATTTGGGTCGTCCTGTAATGTAATATCACCATTATTTGTAACAACACCAGTAAAAATTTCATCAGTACCATCACTCTGAGCGGTTTGTCCAAAATCAATTGTCCCATTAGCACCATCATAAGGATCGGTATTTGGGTAATTAATGAAAGATGAAGTTTGTCCTGGTGCAACTCCATAGAAAAAGTCAGTAGGTCCGTTTGTATTTCTATAACCACAACCATCTCCAGGTATAAATGAATCACCATCATTATATTCTGAAAGTACTATATCATTATTTGGTAATTGGTAGTATATATTTACACCATCTGTTAATGTAATATCTTGATATGTGTTATATTCATTTTCATATTCTATAGAACCTGGTCTTTGGTGATGGAATGATAAATCACCTGCCTTATAACCATTAAATCTTCTACAGAAATAATTCCTAACCTCATCTTCATGATCAAACCTAACAAAACAATTACCTATTTCAACCCCTAAATCATTTTTATCTATAATTTCAACACCAATTTGTGACTGAACCACAGGTGCTAATATATTTTCACAAATTACTCTACTACAAGCAAACTCCACATACGCCCTAAGATTTAGAGATATATCCTTTTTATCATCAAATTTAGTTATTGGTTTTAATATACCATCATCTTCAGTACTATTAGGATTAAAACCAAGATAATTATCATTTTGTTGACCAAACTTATACTTAATATCCTCATAACTGGCGTTAAATGTTGTAGGTGGTAAAACATCCATAATAAATGGTATATCATCAATATCACAATAAACACTACTACCCAATTCCATAATTGTGGTAGGTAACATCAAATTAGCCTTATATTCCGTTTGATTGTATTTTACATCTTGTGGTGATATATAAGGTGTATAATATATCTCTTCGTCTCTCCAAGAAATTAAACCATGTTTTATAATGTTAGAATATACATTATATTCATTAACAGTGTCCTGTATACATGGGGCAATACCATTAGAACCACAATCGGGGTCACAAGATAAAGGATCACAAGCGGTAGATGGTTGCCAACCATACGGGGCACCGAATGGTTCCCAACATTCAGTTTCTTCTTCACCTTCTTGTTGATCAAATCCATTTAAGACATTCCCTTCATCATCTATATAAATATCAGTACTACTTGAGTTACATCCACTGTCTAAACAATCTAGTTTTGTTTTAAAATATTCTTTTCTTTCCATCATTCTGGTGTCATCACATATATTTCTATGATGTGCGTGTCCACCTATGTTTTCCCAAGTAGAGTTTCCATTTGCGTCTTCGGTTTCTACATATTGTGGTTTACCATGTTTTGTTTGTATTTCTCTTTCAGGTGTGATAAAATTAATACCCGAATCATTCATCTCTAACTGAAACTCACTAAAGTTATTGAATGTTATCTTACAACTTTCATTGTTACTATTTTTACCTGCGAATTCAAATTCTTGTACCGCCAAATCTAAATTAGGTATTTCGTCATCCAACTCCTCTGTACCATACCAGTCAGTCGCTCTCTTTACTAAAACTCTCGCAGTACAATCTCCGACTGTTATAGTAGGGAATGGTGGATTATTAAAAACTGTAATCCTAATTCTATGTTGTTTAAATGTTGGATTACCTTGAAAATTTTCACTGTAAACAGGTAATGGTATACCTAAAGGATTATCAGTACTAAACCCTACTCTTTCTTTACAATCAAAATCACAAAATTTATCTTTTTTGATTTGTCCGAACTTTCTCTTTCTTTTCTTTAATTTATATTTTCTTTTAATTAATGGGAAATATAATGTACCACCCACCCAATCATTATAGAAATCAAATTTTAACATCCTTAAGAATACTGCAACAGGTTCTAAAACACAAGATGCCCAATCTTTAATACCAGGTGTTTGTCTACCACCACAATTAACACAGGCAAATGGTTTTACATACGTACTATTACAAGCGGGTGAAAAGTTTTGTAAGTTAATTAAACTTATTCTATAATCTAAACCTTCATCTGCACACTTAAGAGGGATTAAACCTATTCTTTGACAACATCTTCCATCACAACAACCATTTTCTGGTCCACCACATACTGGATCATTATTAGTACAACCCTCCGCAAAATTAGAAGACGGACAACAACTAAATGAATCACCACCACATCCATCCTTACAATTTGAGCATAAAGATTCTGAGAATAAACATTTTTTCTCAAATTGCCAACATTTACCAAACAATTTCAAACCCTCACAAGCATCTTTCTTTGCTGGATCAGTTACACCTTGACAATTTTTTAGATTTATTACGGTTCCATCTGCGTATTTCCATCTTCTACATTTATCAGTCGGTGAAGACCAACAATCTTCAAAATTATAACAATATAGATAACCATTAGGTCCTGATCCAGAATTTGTAGAAGGACACCAAAAATCGTTAGAACTAGACGCTAACCCACTTGCGTCACCACCTATTAATTTCCAATTATTACCTAAATCACCATCTTTAGGGAATCTACCCTGATGTCCAATCGCACCACCAGGTAATGATGGTCCAGTTGCAGGGTTATCCCCAAATTTACAATATGTACCACTCACACCATTACACACAGTTAAAGGACTACCTAATGCCCTCCATCCATTAAGTACATTAGGTGAATTAAATACTTGTTGTTCTAAATCACCACAATTACCATAACCACCATCGAAATCACCACCACTAACAAGATCAACATCAATATCAGTCGTAAAACTACTGTCCCCTTCATCATTTGCAAAACCACCACCAGTATCCCAACCACTACCATCCCACCTTTCTACTACATATCTTGACTGAACTTTACTATTCTTATAACTAGTTGTACATATCCCAACAGGAAATTGTATATCACAAATTAAAGTTATAAGTCCATTTATAAATTGTATAATACCATTAATAAAACCTATAATGTGACCAAATAAAACAACCAATATACATATAATTGTATATAATGGATGAATACTTGTATCCGTTCTGTTTGTTGGGAATTTATTAACTCCTTCCGCATTTATTATATCTTTAATACCTATGAAACCTCTCGCCTCATCACCACCCCCAAGAAATCCACTATTCAAAAAGAAATCACCAGATTTTTGCATTCTACCAATATATTGTTTAACAGTATAAACTTTCTTCCACCTAAAAGGGAAAAACTCTTCTAAATAGTTATATTGGTTTGTAATGTCGTCTTCATATTGTGTACCTAAAGTAACATTACTTAATTGTTCATTTTTTGTAAAAGGTCTTTCTTTTTTTAATCTCTTTGTAGAAAATTCACCAAAACTAAAATTGTTGTTTGTGTTAGGTACTAAATATTTTGCCCTTTGTCTTAATCTCTTATCGTTAGATGTTGCATCCATAGATATTCTAAATCTATAGTCTCCTTCTGTCGCAATACCCTTAATACCATCAGGTGAAGGTACTAAATTACCAAATTCATCGGTAACTACCTTTCTTATGTTCATAGGTACTAATACCGACCAGTTACCATTGTCATCTATAGTGTTATCATTAAAATCAAATGTTTCTACATTACCATCTACAGTTCTTCTAATTGCTTCAATTTTACCTGGACCCGTAACTACTTCATTTAGTTTACCCATCTCTCTAGATGGTTTACAATTTTTGTTTAAAGAATCTTTTTCATCGTCAGAAAAAATACTACCCATAAAGATTGCGGTAGGTGTAATAGATATATTTGGTTCAATATCTACTCTGTTAATACCTAACCCACTACCAACACTTATACTATCACACCAATAAGGTTCAACAGTAACTGGAATGTTTTCTGAAAATATTTGTGGTAAACTATCTAAATTATTAGAACCTTTATACTTAAATCTACTATCAAATAAGTCATCACTATAACCATCTTTATCTATCATTTCAAAAGGTCTTATAGATATAAAACCAATATCACTGACATCCATATCATAGTGTAAAAAATGATCACCTACAGGTACACCAAATAATATGTAGTCACCCGCCTCATTAGTTACCGTAGTATACTTATAGTATTTTTCGTATATTTCTAATGTAGTATTATCATCTAATACCTCTCTTTTCTTAGGGAACGTCCCAACAGGTGTATGATCAAAGGATTGTTGGTTTTTTGGTAATACGTTATAACGTATACCATTTCTATTCTTTTGATCAGGAAATGGTTCTGTATACGGGTATATTGCGGATTTTACAGGATCTGTTAAGTCTGCGTCTTCTACTGGTACAAATATAGATACCTTTACATTAGGAACACCAAAACCATTATTAACAATAACTCTACCTGCAATAACACCATAATCCGCACAAAAGTCTTGATAATCGTCTTTTTGTGAAATTTTAAGGCTGAGTATTTCTAAATGATCATAATTTTGACTAAGATCAACATTTACATTTAAATATCCATTATTCTCCTGACCTGGAGTTGTCCTAATTCTATATGACTTAGACATAGACTAATCACTATTTTTTTTCTTCGTTATCGTACACTTCTAAATCATCAATATCATTTTTAACATATTCAGTAGTTTTTTCAAATTGTCTTTCTCTCTTCTTTAAAGTTCTTTTAACCTTAAATTCTGCGTACTTTGCAAATATACCAATAAATACATCCTTAAACTTTTTAGACGCCGCAGGTAATTTTTTAGGTAAAAATAAAGTCAAAAATAACTGAACTACTAAAACTAGTATAATAAATGGTATCGCAATTAATATTGTAAAAAACGCAATTAGTTTAAAAAAGAATGTTCCATCGTATAAATTATCTGGTAATAATTTTACACTTTCTACATCCCCTGCATTTACTGTTGTTGAATTTGATTGTTTACATGTATTACATCCCATAACTTTAATTTTAATATAAAACTAACTCATTTTTTAAAAAAGTAATTATTATGAAGTAGAAATTGTTACTTTAATATCTCTATTAGGGTATTTTATTTCAAACATACCATTAGGTTCACCAAATAATGTATATCTACCTAATAGATCTATTTGTCTGGTTTCTTCGTCAATATATGGTTGGGCGACTTCATTTAAAGAATATTTACCATTTTCGTTAACTTTGTTAAATACTCTTAAATCTGTGACATTTAATACACCACCAACATTATTAATGTTCTCTACTAATTGGGATATATAAATATTATCCCCCATATCCCATTTATTTATATCAAAATAATCTTTTACTTGATTAATAACTCCACTAATGACTTGTCCTTTTGGTATTGCTTTTTCTGCAAAAACATCAATCTCAAAAGATAGATTATATACTCTACCATTTTTAATTGTAACATAATCATTTATCATTCTAAAATCTGCCAAATATTCTGCAATATTTTGTTTTAATGCTGAAGTTGCCTGTGTTGTAAGTTTACCATTTTCATCTAATGCTAAAATAGAAACATTTATTTTATTTCTTTCTTCCCAAACACCAGTTCTAAATGGTACACCAAATTGTCCAGGCATCAAAGGTATTCTACTCTGATAATCTTTTATTGTTACACATCTATCTTGTGCAGAAAAATTGTATCTTACTAAATTTCTTATCTCATCTACAGAAGGTTCTTCTTTACCTCCCAACGCAGGTATTGGGTTATTCACACTTATACTCTCCCTAATAACTCTATTAATCTGACTATCATCACCATTAATAATCGGAATGATGGTACCTAAAGATGTAATAGTATTAGGTCCAATATTAGTGTCTTCGCCACCACCAATTCTATATCTTATAAATAAAGTATTATCTGTTTGTGGTATTTCACCTAAAGATGAATTGTTAATTATATTACCTATTCTGTCCACCTGCCCTCTACAACCGATAAACTCATTTAATTCAGATGTGTCCGCCTGTCCCGCACCAAATATAATTTTACAAAAACCATTATCTGTATATTCTTTTATAAATCTTTGTGGTGCGTTTTTCCATTTACCTACGACAACTCCCTCACGATCAGAAATAGTATTCTCATCTTCTACATAAACTTGTGCCTGTGCCAATGCAGGTACTTCGTACCAACGTAAATCAAAATCATTAAATTCTTCCTCTGTTGGTTGGTTAATAAAGTTAGTACCTTCCTTAGTTATAATATTTTCTATTGATAGTACGTTCTGTTCTGGTAATACCACTTCTAAAAATGGTTTATAGTCATTTCTATTTAAAACCTTTTTAAATGTTTTAGTGATACCATTTAACATTATCTCTCTTTTAGTTAAAGAATAATTTTGTATCGTACCAGTACCATCTATGTTTGGGATTATAAGTCTATTGGGTATCCCTCCTGTAGTAAAAGGTGAGGCAAAATCACAATCTTCTAAAAGTTCAAATACTTTTCCCGCACCTGATGCTTGCGAACCTTTTAAAATCTTAGGTGCATAACTCTCATCAAAAGTATCTCCCTTTACAGGTATATTAGTAACTGTCCAATCTACTATAGTAATACTAGGACGTTTACCTGGTATATTTAAACCAAAAGTTCTCGCTAATTCTAATACTGATGACCTTTCTTGTGCGTAATTAATTTGTGTTTCATTAAACATTCTGTCTGTATGGAAAGATAACATATCCCCAACCGCAGCGTTTAATTCTAATAACATCATACCTACCGAAGCATCATTAAAATCTGAAAATGTTTCTGGGTAGTATTTTTGTATGAATTCGATAAGTTGTTGTCTAACCGCTGCGAAATTCCTAGCATTATAATCAATCTTTTTTGCCATATCTTAAAATGTTAATGTCACTGTATCAGTACTTGTAAAAGAATCTTCTGTTACAGTAAATGTTAATTCCACAACTATAGATTCCTCTACATCATTATTTTTAAATATTATACTATTAATAATTAAATTAGGTATATATTTTTTAATAGTATCATTTAAATTTTCTCTAATTTCTTCATGTGTGATACCATCGTTTGGTTCAAAAATAAATTTCTTTAAGTCACTACCAAAATCAGGTAAATATAATCTTTCACCTTTGTTTGTTAATAAAAGGTGTAATAAGTCCGCCCTAATTGCGTCTCTATCTGTTTGATTTAATTTTAAATAAAAACCTTTTTTACTATCCTTAAAAGGAAAATCAATATTTATATATCTAGTCTTTGCCATTTGTATATAAATATTGTACTATATATTTTTTGAAAAGAAATGATAAAATATATAAAAATAAAAAAAGTCAGTGTTTAATCTGACTTTTTTATATTAGTATTTCCTCTTTCGTGTTTTGGATCATACGGGCAATGTAAACATCCATTACCGCAACATCTACCTCTTCTTATATGATATGATTCAGTCATAACCATTCTACCACCTTTGTCGTAGTAATAATCAGAAGGAAGGAGTTTGTTTCCAAACTCCCTCACATATAATTGTTGTACCCAATCGTTAGTAGCATTTACTGTCATAACTTAAACTATTTCACAAGCCCCACCTGCACAAGCAACTTCTCCAGATAGGTTAGTATTATCTTGTAATTCGATAACCTTAGTTAAATCAACACTACTTAATGAATTCATCATTGTGTTATATGTTTCTTCATCACAATCCTCAAATGGTGCTTGTTGATAAGTTCCTCCATTATAAGGCAATACAGATAAACCATTATAATGTTCTCTATTATCCCACATCCATTCTCCTGCAAGTTCCCAATCTTCCTCTTTTAAAGAAATTGTTGCAGATACGTTATGTGTGTTTTGTCCACCTCTGTGTCCAAACTTAATCCACTCTTTAGAAACCTTTTTAACCCTCTCTAACAATTCAAAAGGTGACTCATATCTCAAAATAGAACCTTCTGGCGATTTTTGTGGGATAGATATAACCGCAGTATCGTGTGGACGGAAAATCTCGTCCTCAACCAATTCTGGATGGTTAATAGATAAATAAGTGTAAATTGCCTCATTCTTACCAACTCTGATTCTTCTGATATAATAATCATTATGCCACGCATGAATTCCAGAAGATGTCCCTAAAACTAAAGATGACGTACCCGATGGTTTAACTGTAGTTGTCCGAGCAGCTTTATTAATACCTATCAACTTAGCAACTCTTTCATTTTCTTCTTTAACCGCCTTCGCTGCAGATTTCATATCATAACCTAATACTACACCTGATCCGATACCTGTCATACCTACAC
>Ga0222719_10003057_pt1 | contig 15002 bp, 15 predicted proteins | sample C33_34DmetaG_FD_165039 | JGI IMG/M metagenome (GOLD analysis project Ga0222719, IMG submission 165039) | Estuarine water microbial communities from San Francisco Bay, California, United States - C33_34D | ecosystem: Environmental > Aquatic > Marine > Unclassified | place: USA: California...
TATATAATTTAACTAATGGAGAGAGATTTTCTACTTATGCAATTGAAGGTCAAGCTGAGAGTGGAAACATATGCATTAATGGTGCTGCTTGTCATAAAGCCAATATAGGCGACAAAGTCATAATCTGTACCTATGCAGATTTAGAAAATAATGAGATAATTAATCATAAACCAACCATAATAAGGGTTGATGAGAATAACAAGATAATAGAATGCTGATCAAAGAATAATATATAATGAGTACATTGATAAACATAAACGATATTGGTGGCACAATAACTAAGGAAGATGATCGATATGTTGTTAAAGACAATACTCTCCTAAAAAATTTGGTTGTAAGTAGCACAGATCTCAAGCCTTTAAAGAGCACATCAGGTCATAATCATATGGGGCAGGAAGAAGTCTATTTTTTTATTAGAGGAAGTGGAAAGATGGAGCTGGATGGCAAAGAGATGTCTGTGAAAGAAGGCGACACAGTGCTAATTGAGGATGGTGTTTTTCATAGAGTTCACGCAGGTCCTGATGGATGCTACTTTGTATGCGTTTTCGATGGCAAAAGATCCCATTAAAAAATTTTATCTTTCAGTTTAGATATCTTTGATAAAAGGTCTTTCTTATTTTTACTAGTTAAAGTAATATGGCCTAGTTTTCTGTTTTCCCTCTCAGATTTTCCATAATCATACAGTTTATATTCATCACTATTTTCATCGATGTTGTCAGGCATTTTTGATAATATATTCAACATACCTGAGTTATTATTCGCAAATATGTCTTGGATTTTAATATCTGATATCGCCATAATATGCGCTTCAAATTGACTTATATTAGCACCTTCATTCGTCCAGTGTCCGGAGTTATGTACCCGTGGGGCCATCTCATTAGCTATTAATCTATTATCATGGTCTAGAAAAAATTCTATAACAAGCACTCCAACATAATTTAGCTCTTGACTTAATTTTCTATGATATTCCTCTGCTTTTTTTTGTAATGAATTATCCTCATAGGGCGCGACACTAATGTTTAAGATTCCATCTTGATGAAAATTTTCTACAAGCGGATAATAGAATGTATCACCGGATTTCGTACGAATTCCTATTATGGATAATTCGCTTTTGAAATCTACTTTTTTTTCAAGTATAGCTTCATTTTTACCTGATTGTATCCACGCATCACTAGCAGTTAAATTATTTATAGTAATTTGATTTTTGCCATCATATCCTAGCTTCCTTGATTTCAATATCGTATCCTTGCCTAAATCTTCGATAGCAGATATGAGATCTGACTCAGTATCAATAACTCTATACTCAGTGGTTGGAATATTATTTTTACTAAATATCTGTTTCTCTTTTAGTCTATCTTGGCAAATCTCTACTGCATATGAACCAGGATATACCTCTATATTCTTTTCTAAGTATTTAAGTGATTCTGAGGGTACATTTTCAAAATCTATAGTTACAACATCACAGCTTTCGATCAACATATCCAAGGATATTTTATCGTCAAAACTGGAGCTTATACATTTTGCAAATTTTGAAGCAGGTGGGTTTGTGCTTGGATCTACAACTATGAATTCAATATTATGCTTAGCAGACATTTGAACCATCATCATTGCTAGCTGTCCACCACCAAGTATCCCAATCTTCATGTTATTTTGTAGGATCTCCGTTTTTTAAAACATCTTTTGTTTGTTTGCTTCTAAATTTTTTCAAGGATTCTTTGATTTTAGGATATTTTAAACTTAATATGCTGGCTGCAAGTAATGCTGAATTTATAGCACCTGAATCACCGATTGCTACTGTAGCCACAGGTATACCCTTTGGCATTTGAGATATGGATAATATTGAATCTATTCCATCTAAACTTTTTGATTTAATAGGCACGCCAATAACAGGTAAGTGGGTTTTTGAAGCAGTCATTCCAGGGAGGTGTGCTGCTCCACCAGCACCAGCTATGATTACTTCTAAGCCCCTAGATTCTGCAGTTTCAGCAAATTCATGCAACAAGTCCGGAGTTCTATGAGCCGATACTATTTTAGTCTCATGACTAATCTTAAGTTTTTTTAACATGTCTACAGCTTTCTTCATGGTTAACCAATCAGATTTAGAGCCCATAATTACTGCTACTAGTACATCAGATTTATTCATAAAGAGATTGTATCAGTATAAAATGTTAGTTAACAATAGTTATTATATTTTATTGGTAAATAGCTATATGTTTTATATAATCTCTACATAAGTGAATTTATTGAGAAAAGAAGCATGATAGTAATTACAGGAGGATCAGGGTTTATTGGCAGCAACCTATTAAGTTTTCTTAATGATAATAAGAATAAAGAAATACTCATTGTGGAAGAACTAGACACCTATCAGAGTAAGTTTGATAATTTGAAAGATTTAGAATATCTAGATTGTATTAATAAAGATACTTTCATTAGAGATTTAAACAATAATTCGTCTAAGTATCATAATAAGATATCAAAAATATTTCATCTTGGTGCATGCTCCAAAACTACCGAGCCAGATAGAGATTATATTATGTCCACTAATTTAGAGTATTCTAAAGATCTATTAAAGTATTCTTCTAACAATAATATCTCGCTAATATATGCATCATCAGCATCTGTATATGGTGAGGCAACTGTTTTCTCAGAAGATCCATCGAATGAATCGTTTTTAAATCATTATGCTGAGTCTAAATTAATGTTTGATAATTATTATCGACAAAACATGTCTAAAATAAACTCTCAAGTTGTCGGACTTAGATATTTTAATGTCTTCGGGCCAAGAGAGCTTCATAAAGAGGGAATGTCTAGTGTGGTTTTTCATTTTTATAATCAATTGCATGATAGCGGGACTATAAAGCTATTTAAGGGCAGTCATGGTTATAATGATGGAGAACAAAGAAGAGATTTTATTCATGTTAGTGATACCGTAAAAGTTAAAAACTGGTTCATGAATAATTCAGATATTTCTGGTATTTTTAATGTTGGAACTGGCATGAGTAGATCATTTAATGATATCGCTAACTGCGTATTAAAATACTTTGATAGAGGCGAGAAAGAGTATATTGATTTTCCTAAGAACCTTGAGAAACAATACCAGGCTTTCACAGAAGCTAAGATGGAAAAAATTAGGGAAAATGGTTACAACGAGAATTTCTTATCCTTAGAAGAGGGTGTTAATTCTTATTTAGACTGGTTATCACAATAAACATGTCTTCAACTAATAGATTTTTAATAATTGCGCCTTCATGGATTGGTGATCTTCTAATGTCCCAATCATTATTTAAGTATTTAAAATCTAATTATGATAATTGCTTGATAGATATTATTGCAAAACCATATTTGAAAGACTTCATAAAATTGATGCCAGAGATTAATAATACTTATGAGTTAGACATTGAACATCGAGAATTAGGTTTGTCAAAGAGGATAAGCATGTCATCAAAACTTAAAATGAATAATTATACGACTGCAATAATATTAACTAATACCTTTAAGTCTGCAATAATCCCTTGGTTGATGAGGATTCCCGAGAGAATAGGCTATAAAAAAGAATTTAGATCAATGCTATTAACTAAAGATTTTAAGTTAATCAAACATAAAGATACTATGGTCGATAGATATTTGAAACTTGTAGGCACAACTTTTACTAATAGCTTGCGACCTTCTTTGAAAATAAATTTAGACAAAAGTCAAGAATATAAAGAAAAATATTTACTAAAAAATTCAAATAAGAATATATTTTTATGTCCAGAGGCTGAATATGGGTCTACTAAACGTTGGCCAAAAGATTACTGGATTACATTAGCTAAATACTTTAAGAAAAAAAATTTAAATGTTTATTTCATTGGCAAAGATAAAATATCTGCTTCTGAGTATGAAGGCATTGCCGATAATGTTTCTATAGTTTCCCTGATTGGTAAGACAGACTTAGATCATGCGGCTCATATTTTATCATTTGCTGATTTAGTCATTGCAAATGACTCTGGTCTGATGCACTTAGCTGCTTCCTTAGATGTCAATCTCATTTCCATTTATGGATCATCATCTCCTTTTTATACTCCACCCTTAATGAATGATAATCGTGGTGAGGTTTTATATCATCAGATAGAATGCAGCCCATGTTTTAAGAAAATATGTCCACTGCCGGGTGATGATAATTTAAAATGCTTAAAAAATATAAGTCCCGAAGAAGTGTCACTAAAATCTAAAGTATATTTAGATTAATTATATAAACTTCTGTATTTTCAGTATAGTTTTATTGATTTCAACAGTTATATGGCTTCTACTCTTTCCAGTATCAGTAAAACTAAGTTTCTTGTCAAAGCTATTTATAGTTTCCCATCTCAAGCTTGTAGAAGATTTCTTTTTTGGATAAAAACCAATAGTTTTTTTATTAAAAGCGCCAGCTATATGAAGGGGACCAGTTGATCCTGCTATGAAAACATCACATAAACTTATATTTTCTAACATATGTATTGTATCTTTTTTTGCTTCAATAACTCTAATGGTGAGTTTATCACCGGTACTCACCTTTAAGTCTCTGGCATTCTGTTCATCTGCTGGGGAACAATGAACAATAAAATTATAATCATCAAATTTTCTTAGACCTATGCAAATATCTGAGAATGACTGTATACCTAAAGATTTCGAGGAACCACCCGTAGCAGGGTGAACAAAGATAATCTTTTTGTCTTTTTTTAAGTTATATTCCTTTAAGAAGTCTTCTTTGCGCTTATTAATAGATTCATCTTTGAAATTTAGATATGGCGCATCATCCATATCTTTAATGTCTTTAATATTTAATATTTTGAAAAGCTCATAAACTAAATCACTATTATATTCGTACTCTGGTTTTTGAGATTTTGATCTTTTCTGAGATATTTTATAGTTATAAAATACTTGAGCTAACTTTGTTTTGGGTGCTATACGAATAGGAATATTAAGTTTACTAATAAGATAGCCTACTCTAAATGTAGAAAAAAAAGATATCGATGCATCAAATTTATACTTACTTAAATCATTTGATAGTTTGCTAATATTTTTATCTATTATTACATTATCAATTAGTTCACATTGTTCAGCAATATCAGATACATTCTCTGATACTATACAAGTAATATTACAATTAGGTATATTTTTTTTTATCCATGATAGCGCTGGTAAGATTAATATAAAGTCACCAATCTTATCATTACGAATTACCAAGATATCATTAACATTTTTTTGCATGAAGTATTATTTGATTTGCTTTTTAAAGTAATCTATTGTCTTTTTGAGCCCATCAGTTACATCAATATTCGGTTCCCAGTTAATATCCTTCTTTGCTTTAGATATGTCAGGTTTACGCCTAACAGGATCATCAGTAGGTAGATCCTTATTGATAATTTTAGATTTTGAGTTTGTTAATTCAATTATCATTTCTGCTAATTCAATTATTTTATATTCTATCGGGTTCCCTAGGTTTGTTGGTCCATGAATATCTTTAGCTGATGACATCATTTTTATCATTCCATCAATTAGATCGTCAACATAGCAAAAAGATCTAGTCTGCTCTCCATTCCCATAAACAGTTATATCTTGGTTAGTTAATGCCTGAACTATAAAATTACTCACTACTCTTCCATCATTTGGATGCATATTGGGGCCATAAGTATTAAAAATTCTTATGACTTTGATATCTAAATCATGTTGTCGCTGATAGTCAAAAAATAATGTTTCAGCGCATCTTTTTCCTTCATCATAGCAACTTCTCGGTCCAATTGGATTGACATTACCCCAATAATCCTCTTTTTGTGGATGTTCGGTTGGATCACCATAAACTTCGGATGTAGATGCTTGTAGAATTCTAGCATTTACACGTTTGGCTAACCCTAGCATGTTAATTGCTCCATGAACTGTTGTTTTAGTTGTTTGCACAGGATCATGTTGGTAGTGAATGGGTGAAGCTGGGCAAGCTAGATTATATATTTCATCAACTTCAACATATAACGGTAAACATATATCATGCCTTATTGCTTCAAAGTATGGATTATTGAAAAGTTCAGCAATATTTTCTTTGGTTCCAGTGAAATAATTGTCAATACAAATAACATCATTGCCTTGTTCGACAAGCTTTTTACATAAGTGAGAGCCTATAAAACCTGCTCCACCAGTTACTAATATTTTTTTCATATTGTTAACCTTTAAAAAATTATACCATACCTTAATCTATTCAAATTTGCTATAATATTATCTTATTTATGAATAAGATATTAGCAATTTGCACATCACCGGATAAAGGAGGCTTAGAGTTATATTTTGTCAAACTTATTAACCACTATCATAAAAAAACTTCAAATATAGTAGCTCTGTGTAGACATGAAAGTCTAATCTCAAAAATTATCAATAGCCCAGTAATTAATATAAAAAAAATTAATTTTATAAATTGTTGGTTACAAATATTTATAATTTTAAAAAGAATCAAAAATGAAAATATAAATATAATTCATGTTAGCTGGACAAATGATTTACTATTGGCAGTATTAATAAAAATCTTTTCAAAAAGAAAAATTGATATTATATATTATAGGCAGATGAAGATCACTCGTAATAAGAAGGATATTTATCATAGATTTATATATAAAAATATCAGCAAAGTCTTAGTCATTACTAAACAATTAAAAAGTGACTGTGAACGATATCTTCCTATTCCATCTAATAGCATCATACATTTAAAATATGGTATCGAGATGCCTGAAATACCTGACGGAAATAAAAAACAATCTACTTTTAAAAAATATAATCTTTCAGATCAAGACTTTACCATAGGAGTTTTTTCAAGAATAGAAGAACAAAAAGGGCAGCATCTAGTTATAGAGGCTTTAGATAAAATTGATAAAGATAATATACAGTTGTTAATAGTTGGTCATTGCATGGACAAAAAATATCTTGACCGTCTTGCAGATATGATTAAAACTTTTAATTTAGATCAAAAAGTTACATTTGTTCCTTTTTTAGAGTCACCAATGGAGATCATGTCTTTTTTAGATTTAGTAATTTTGCCTACTTATGAAGAAACATTCGGCTTGGTTGTTGCTGAGTCAATGCTAATGGGAACACCGGTTATTGGGAGTAATGCTGGGGGAGTTCCAGAAATAATCGAAGATCGTTTTAATGGTCTTCTTTTTGAGCCAAAGAGCTCTAAATCTTTAAAAGATAAAATAATTGATATGTATGATTCAGAAGAACTTAGAAAAAAGGTATCAAATAATGCTAAGATATTTGCTATGAAGAATTATGATTATCAGATGCATTTTTCTAATCTTGATAAAGTATTAAATAAATTATGAACAAGATTACTGGAACAATTATAACGCTAAATAATGAAAGCTTGATCAAGGACTGTATCATTTCACTCAAAGATATCTGCGACGAAATAATAGTCGTAGACTCACTTAGTGATGATAAAACTGTTGCAATTGCTGAAGAACTGGGAGCAAAGGTTTACCTACAAGATTTTCTTGGCGATGGACCACAGAAAATATTAGCAGCATCTTATTCTTCTAATGATTGGGTTTTTAGTTTAGATGCAGATGAAAGATTGGATAATGACTTAATTTCTTATGTTAAAAACTTAGACTTAAACAATACAGATCTAAAAGCCTTTTCTTTTAAGCGAAGAAATTATTGTGGAAAAAAATGGATTAAAGCAGCCAGCTTTTATCCAGATAGAGTTACAAGGCTGTATAATAAAAAATTTACTGGCTATACGAATAGTACATCTCATGCATATGTTGACTCCTCATGTTTAGATGTTGATTGTCATATCACTCATTATACTTATAAATCTTATACAGATTGGATAAACAAGATAAATTTCTATAGTTCGCAAAGTGCAAAGACTATGCATATAAATGGTGTGAAACGGTCAAGTATTAGACCTATTACACATTCATTATTTTCTTTTTTTAAAAAAATGATTCTAAAAGGAGGCATATTTCAGGGAGTCGATGGTTTTACAGTTGCATTGACTACAATGTTTAATACCTATATGAAGTATATTAAACTTAATGAACTTTATGATAACAATGAAGATCCATCAAAACATTTTCCTAAAAAAAAATCAGATAAGAAGTAAATCTTCAGGGTTATCTATGTCTTTATATTTATCAAGTAAACCAACTTTTTTTTCAATGGACTCAAAATAATCTTTTAAATCTAAAAAAGACTTTAATCTGTTTTGATTTAATAAATGCTTGCATAATCTATTATCCTTAATTCCAATTAGATAAAAACCGCCATCATAAGATGGGCCTAGCACAACATCGTTATTATCTAAACTAGTAATAGACTTCATAATAGTTTCTTTTGTCAAAGAAGGTACATCTGAACCGATCAATATAGTTTTTTCTGAGTATTTAGACTCCATTAATAAGCATTGTATAATCCTAGACGATAAAGTTTCGCCAACCTGTTTATTCAATATCAGTTCATACTCTTTAGATAAGCTTTCTATCCAAGGATCGTTATAATCTGGATATACCCATAGACATTTCTTGATACTTGCATTCATATCTTTAATTTCAGACAATATACATAAAAGCATTTCTTGTGATAGACTACTTCTTCCTTTTTTATCCAAAAGCATGCTCATTCTCGTTTTAGGATTGCCAGTGTTTGGGCATTTTGTAAAAATATTAAGTGAAATCATTTATAGTATGTTTTTAATTTTGATGGCTTTATTTTAATATGATATAAAAATCTAAGTATTCTCATTTTAAATATTGTTTTTAAAAAACCTTCAGTGTGCCATTTTCTCGCAGATGTCGTAATATAAATATTTGATATAACTGGCTTGAAATATTTTTTAAGTTTAGAACAAATATTTATATCTTCCATGATCTCAAAGTCAGGGAAGCCATTTATTTTATGGAATAATTCTTTTTGTATAAAAATAACTTGATCCCCCGTTCCATAATTAAATAGATAAGATCTAAAGTTTATAAAAAAACTAAGTATTTTATATTTTAAATCTTTTTTATCAAAAGATAATTTAAAGAAACCCCAGTATTGTTTAGTTTTTAGCTTACTCAGAAATTCTATATGCTTTTTATTGATATGTGTATCAGCATGCAAAAACACTAAAGTCTGACCTGATGATATTCTCGCACCAAGATTTTGTTGAGAACCTCTGTTAGCTGGGCATGTCACCACTTTATCAATATATGGTCTAACAAGGTTAATCGTATTATCATCGCTCATACCATCTACTAGAATTATCTCACACAATTTATTTTCTCTTAAATTCTGCAATGCTATCACAGTATCGTAGATTATTTTCTCTTCATTTTTGGTAGGAATTATTATTGATATCATTAAATTACTATTTAACTGTAATTCTGATTTTCTCAGAATATATAGGACTAGTATGCGGAATATGCATATGGTCTCCGAGAAGAAGTTGTAAGGTATGAACTCCTTTCTTTAAATGAATCTCTGCAGATTTTTGACCTTTTCCAAAATGTAAATAATTCTTATCAGATGGTATTGGTTTTGAGAGGTCTGGTAATTCTTTAACATCAATCAAGAGATGATGATGACCAGAGAAATTCTCATTTACACCAGCAGGAACTATTTTCATTCCTGACGCACCAAAAACTATTTTGACAGGATTAGTTACAGTCGAATTATTTTCTGGGCTAATAATAAAGACTTTAGCATCAGAATTAGATACACCGCTCGCCGAATGTACGCCACCTAAATTCATGAACATTATAATTAAGAAAACAAATTTAAAAATAATATTTATCATAATTAATTATACCAATATTCCACCGCAACTGCTACCTGAGCCAGCTGTACAACCAAAACAATGGTCAGCTGTATTTATTTTTTTAGGCATAGTAGAATTTTTTACATCAGATATATGTAATCTCTTATTGCCACTAATATTTAAATCAAGCATCTGATTAAAGTCACAGTCATAAACATATCCTCTATAATCAATACTAATTAAAGACTTACACATTAATTTATTCAAAGCATCATTATTAAAATTACTTTTTAACAACTTCATATAGTAACCAAACTTTTTTTGACTAATCAATGTACTGCCAAACCGTGCTATGGGCATATTAGTGATCGTATATAGATTGTTGAAAGTTATATTATAATTCCCCATAAGAATTGATTTATATTTTTTTTCAAGAACATTCTGATCAGGAGGTAAAACTGCACCTTGTGGATTGTATACGAGATTCAATTGCAATTTTTTGTTAATCCCATATCCTAACTCATTCAGCCTCTGCAAAACTTCAATGCTTTTTTTAAATACTCCATTACCTCTTTGTCTATTCACATTATCTTCTTCATAACATGGTAAAGATGCAACAACTTCAATATAATTTTTCCTAAAAAATTCAAATAAGTACTCTTTATTTGGCTCTTGGAGTACTGTCAAATTACATCTGTCAATTATATGACAATTAAGTTCCCTTGCTTGTGTCACTAGATAGTCGAAGTGATCATTTAATTCTGGAGCGCCTCCAGTAAGATCAATATTCTTAACATCTGATCTCTTTATAAAATTCAATATCTGATCAATTGTTTCAAGAGTCATCATCTCCTTTCTTTTGGGACCAGCATTAACATGACAATGTAAACAGGATTGATTACATTTATAGCCAAGATTTATTTGAATAGTATTTAGCCTGCCCCGAAATATTATAGGAAAATCTGTTTTTTCTAATAATGGGTAAACATCATGCATTGTTATCTACTGAGTGATATAATATTAAATACTAACATGAAAGACGATTTTATAAACCACATTAAACCACTATTGCCCAATGTTGATTATTGTTCATTTAGGTTTGTAAACAAATATACAAACATCATTTCGGCAACAAGAAGTGTCATTGAGCCAGTAATTATATCTGAGGATGATGGTTTGATGGTGACAGTTTACAATAATGGCGGGTGTGGCTATGGAGCTACAAGCAATCTAACAGATGGTGGTATTTTAAAAGCAGTAAAAACCGCACAAAAATGGGCAGAATTTTCAGAAAATAAACTAACATACATGCCTGATCTGGATTCATTAAAACAGCAATCTGGTAGTTATTTTACGGATGACGAAGAAAATTGGTCAAAGATATCTACGAAAGACAAGGCAGACTACCTAATGAATGTCAATAAGTCGTTGAAGTCTCAACCAACAATCTCTAACTGGGGAGCAAGTATTCGATTTAATAAATTAGAGACTTTATTTATAGACACTAACGATTCATATGTTAGGCAAAAGATATCTTATCTTCTTCCTCAGATGGTTGTGTCTGCAGAGTATAAAAAAGAAATCCAGACACGCACATATGGAGGTCATGCTCATGCTAGGCAAGTAGGTTATGATTTTATAGATAGTATAAACATGACAGAACATGCAAAGCTTTTAGCTGAAGAGGCGGTAGAATTATCTAGAGCACCTAATTGTCCCGATAAGATTACAGATGCAGTAATTGCTCCAGATCAAATGATTTTGCAAATTCATGAGTCAATAGGACACCCTCTAGAGTTAGATAGAATATTAGGTGATGAAAGGAATTATGCTGGATCAAGTTTTGTAACACCGGATATGTTTGGAAATTACAAATATGGCTCAGACATATTAAATGTTACTTTTAATCCTACACTCGAAACAGAACTAGCAACATATAATTTCGATGATGATGGAACCAATGCTTCCAAAGAATATTTAATAAAAGAGGGAGTTCTCATTAGACCAATAGGAGGATTGTTTTCCAGTCAAAGAATGGGGCTGGATCATGTTGCATGCTCAAGGGCTTGTAATTGGAATCGTCCGCCTATTGACAGAATGGGTAATATAAATTTAGAGCCAGGAGATCATACTTTTGATGATATTATACAGTCTGTTGATGAAGGTATTTTACTAGAAACTAACAACTCATGGTCAATAGATGATAAAAGAAATAAGTTTCAATTTGGTTGCGAAAAAGGAACGTTGATAAAAAATGGCAAATTGTCTGGCATTGTTAAAAATCCTAGTTACAGGGGAGTAACAGAATCGTTCTGGAACAATTTATCAAAAGTAGGCAATCATGACACAAATCGTATACTCGGGACATCAAATTGCGGCAAAGGAGAACCTAATCAAACAATTTTTGTTGGTCACTCTACACCAGTCTGTCTCTTTAGCAATATAGATGTATTTGGTGGCATATAATGAAGTCATATTTCAAGAAGGTATCTGAATATCTTTTTAACAGTCTTGAGTCTAATGAAATTTTAATATTAAATTTTGATGCTGAACAAACAGACTTTGTAAGGTTCAATCATGCAAAAATTAGACAAGCCGGAAATGTTGATCAAGCTACTTTAACACTTAGTCTAGTCTATAAAAGGAAGAGTTTGAATTCTGTAATTAGACTCAGTCTGGACTACCAAAAAGATTCTGTTTTGTTGCTCAGAACACTTTACTACTTGAGAAGAGAGATTCCAGAATTACCTCAAGATCCTTACCTTATGTATGAAAGAAATTTAAATTCTTTTGATAGAGAAACTAAAAATAAATCATTAGATAGTTTTAATATAACAGACTCAATACTCCAAGGATGTCATTCTCTTGATATGGTTGGAATATTATCTACTGGAGCAATTATGAAAGGCTTTTCTAATTCTCTAGGACAGTTTAATTGGCATGAGAGTCAATCATTCAATTTTGATTGGTCAATGTATACTGATACTGGAAAAGCTATAAAACAAAATTATTCAGATCAGGTTTGGGATCAAAATATATTCTCATCTCTGTTAGAGGAAAGTAAGCAAAAACTTCAGGTGATAGACAATAGAGAACAAACTATTCAACCTGGAGAATATAGAGTTTACTTGTCTCCGTCTGCATTAAATGAGATCGTTGATATGTTGTCTTGGGGAGGTTTTAGTTATAAAGCTAATAAAATAGGTTCTAGTCCATTACATTTAATGATGAAAGGTGAGAAAAAACTAAATAAAATAGTTTCTTTTACTGAAGACCTCTCAAATGGCATATCCCCAAAATTTCATTCAGACGGTTTTATAAAACCTGACACAACAGAATTAATCATAAATGGAGAATATAAGTCATCTTTGATTTCTCCTCGTTCAGCATTAGAATACTCAGTAAATCATAATGCTGCTGAATATTATGAATCTCCCGTTTCTATAAATCTAAAAGAAGGGGCGATAAACAACGATAATATTCTTACGACTTTAAAAGATGGTATATATATAAGTAATTTATGGTACTTAAACTTCTCTGATCTAAATAATGGAAGAATTACTGGTTTAACTAGATTTGGTTGTTTTAAGGTGTCTAATGGTGAGTATCAAGGCCCAATTAATACTATGAGATTTGATGAAACTGTATATAATATTTTTGGAGACAAACTTATAGGATTGACAAATAATAAGCAGTTACTAATTGATTCAAGCACATATGAGGAGAGGTCCACGCATAGCTCTACTATTCCAGGAGCAATAGTAGAAGATTTTAAAATGACTTTATAAGATTATGATAAAAACAAGATTTGCCCCAAGTCCAACAGGATGGTTACATATTGGAGGAGTTAGAACTGCACTCTTTTCTTGGCTATTTGCCAAGAGTCAAAATGGAGAGTTCCTCGTTAGAATTGATGACACAGATACTACTCGTAGTACTCAGCAATACTGTGATGCAATAATAAGTGCTTTAAATTCTCTAGGTTTAAATTCAGATCAAGATCTTATATATCAATCAAAAAGATTTGATGTCTATATTGATAGAATAGAATCTCTCCTAGAAAAAGGAGTTGCATACTATGATAAAGTAGAAATCACGGATAAGACAAAAGATACTAATCTTGAAATACAATATGAGAATAGATTAAATAAACCTGGGAATGTAATAAGATTTAAAAACCCAAGAGATAAAAAAATAGTTTTAAAAGATATGGTGCATAATGATATAACCTTTGATCCAAAAACTTTTCATGATGTAGTTATTTTAAGATCCAATGGTATTCCAACTTACAATCTTACATCAGTTGTAGATGATGCCGACATGGGTATAACTCATATAATTAGAGGAGACGATCATCTTAGTAATACCGCTATTCAAATAAATTTATTTAACTCTCTTGATTATGAAGTTCCTGTGTTTGGACATCTGCCAATGATACACGGTGTTGATGGAAAGCGGTTATCAAAAAGACACGGAGCAGTCGATATAAATAGTTTTTTAGATGATGGATATCTTGTTGAAGCACTAATAAATTATCTAGTTAAGACAGGATGGTCTCATGGTGATGATGAATTCTTTACCAGACGTCAGTTACTTGAAATGTTTACCATTGATAAAGTAACAAAATCTTCAGCGATTTTTGATTATGATAAGTTAAACTGGCTTAATCAACATTACATAAAAAATAAAAATATCGAAGATATAGCTGATATGATTTTACCGTATCTTGCAGATTTAAAAGTGGATGTTACGGATCGGGTATACTTGGAAAAGATATTAAGCCTTGGAATAGATAGGGATTATAATTTGAAAGATATTGCGAATGGAATGACTCATTATTTCATGGATGAGTTAACATATGATTTAACTAATTTCCCTAAAATTAATACTGATCTCTCAAAAGCAATATTAAGTAATGTATTAACTAAAATCGAAGCAAATAAATTTTCAGATAAAGAGCAAATCAGCGAGGATATCAAGCAAGTTTGCGCAGACATGTCTCTTAAATTCAAGGATATAGGTCCTGTGGTCAGATTTGCTCTGACAGCTAAGCTGAAAGCACCCTCAATAGATGAACTTTGTTTTACTTTAGGAAAAATTAGGACATTAAAACGATTGAAGGATTTCAGAACATTTATTATCAATTTATGAAATAAATATGTATAATAAGTCGATATAAAACCAATAGTGTTAATGATATATGTCCCCATCGTCTAGAGGCCTAGGACACCGGGATTTCATCTCGGCA
>Ga0222719_10003058_pt1 | contig 15001 bp, 7 predicted proteins | sample C33_34DmetaG_FD_165039 | JGI IMG/M metagenome (GOLD analysis project Ga0222719, IMG submission 165039) | Estuarine water microbial communities from San Francisco Bay, California, United States - C33_34D | ecosystem: Environmental > Aquatic > Marine > Unclassified | place: USA: California...
GGGCACCCCGCGGGCGAAGCGATCGGCGCGGCAGCTCGACGCGCGCGCGATGCGTCGCGCGCGCGTCGACGCTCCGAGCGCGCGCGAGGGCGAGGCGGCGCTCGAGCGCTCGCGCGGGAGGCAGGGGAAGGCGCGCGCGAGCGGGACGGCGGGAGATCTCGCGTGAATCGATCACGCACTCATTCACGCATTCGTTAGGGCGAAAAAGAAAACACTCGTGAGCGCACGTGAACGCAGGCGCGCGGCGCGCGATTTCTGCGACGAAGATAGCGTACGCGCACTCTATGTTTACCGTTGTTCGCCCTCGGGCGGTACGTTTGATCGCGACGCGCAGAAAGAATATCACCGCGAACGCGGACGCGCGCGCGTTTTTCGCACGTTTCGTCGCGCTTTGGACGAGGTTTGCTTTTTGAGTGTTTTCAAGCGTCGCGTCGTTTCATTCGTAGATCGCCGATGCGTTATTTTGGATCCTCCTTCGCCGATAGTGCGAGAAAAAGTTTGTCTGTTTGTTCTTTATCATTCACGCGCTTCGCGCGCTTCGCTTGGATTTATTCTCCGCAGTCATCCATCATGTTGATATGCTTGCTTCGATAGCATTTATTATGGGCGCTCTTGATCAGGTTTACGTGAACCTCTTTTGTTTACTCGTTTACGCGCTCGATCCTCCAGATCACAACATGCATGTTTCGACCATCTTTCAGCCTCACGCAAAACAAAACACGGTATCCTGCGGTAGATCAAAATTTGTCCTCCAACGTTTTTCAGAACATAGGCAAACAAAACGAACGAACGAACCGCACTGCACGGCGGCAATTATTGGTTAGTTTTCTACTTCCTTAGATCACCCGTATATATTTTCCCTGTGAAGGCCGCCTCAGAAGGCGAGCCGGAGGGTCCCGTCGCAAGAGGGTCGGCGGCGCCGAAGGGCGCTCGTCTCGCGGTTCGACTCCGCGGTGCGACCAAGTTCGAGGCGAGGTTGCGCGCGAATGGCGGTTCACGAGTCTGTAGTAAGTTCACGAGTCTGTAGTAACTCCCCCGCCGTTACGGCGTAATTAAAGTGTAGTTATTATCTTGCATGGAGTAGCGCTCTAGTTCTTCAGAGTCACCGGTCAGCGTCGTGATTATGGACGTTGACGAGTTTGGGATTTTGACGAGATCAAGATAGCTTGATGTGGACATTACATTTATCGTGCTTACCTATGTAGGTAAGTTTCGTTTGGTATGCGACTATCGCAACCATAATACCTCGTCATCTACGTAATCTACGTTACGCTTACTTAGTCGGCCTTATGAAATTTTACTGGTCAGCCTTAATACCCTGTGAGCTGGGGAGTCGGAGTGTTCTCGGCGAGCGAGGGAACCATTTCCGGGGCGAGTAAAAAGGTGAGAGACCCGGCGTTGAGACCAGAGCCGGAAACGGTGGTGGGAACGCCGAGGGAGGCGACGACGGTGGAACCGGTGAGATACCAGTGGGCGGAAATGGAGACTGGCATGCGATAGACGTCGCCGTCTTCGTCTTGTTGGACGAGATCGTTCACGTTGCGATAGGTGAAGTCGGCGTTGCCATTCTTGGCTTCGAGAGCTTGAGCTCGGATGTTGTTAGAACCGTCGACGTACACCTTAATGCGAACCATTTTGATACCCGGGTTGGAGCTGACGCCGTTGCCGCTGGCGACGCCCAAAATCCAGTACTTGACGCTCTTCGTGGGCGTAACTTGACTGTCTGGCTCGGCGAGGAGGGTACGAATGCAGCCCACGGCGTTGCCACACGGTGAGCCACTGAGGAGAATGACTCTGCGAGCGTCGACGACCGTGCCCATTTGCTCCGCGGTGAGAATGACGTCGTTGTTCAACAGGTTGCTCCCGTCGGCGTCAAACGTAAACTCATCCGGGCGCGCGTCGCCTCTGCGAGCGACCGTTGCGACGGGAGCGAAGCCGTTGAAGTTTTCGTTGGCGTGGTTTGCCGTGTCACGCCAGAGAGCGGGGATGTCGAGACTGCCAGAGTAGCAATTTTTCCCAGAGCACAACGACCCGCCGGGACGAATCCAAGCCTTGCTCGACGCCTTGCAGATCGCGACGTTGTTCGTCGCCGGGCTTCGGAGAACTTTGAAAGCTACCATCTTGACTTCCTTTTTACCTTTCGAACCATCGTTATGCCAGTAGGGAGTGATGCCGTGCATGATCCATTGCACTTCGTTTTCGCTCTCGTTTTCATACTGCGTGTCGCGAGACACGAGCGCGCGACCCATGCCCGCCTTGTATGTGGCGTCGCCGCCCATCTGCATCGAGCGGATGGTAACCAAGCGTGCATCTTCGGTTTGACCGATAACCATGCTCGAATCGGGGCAGTTGGGGATCAAGCCAGAAGTCGCTCTGGTGGTGTACGACGCATCCATGTAACCTTCGCACGTCGAGCTGCACGATCCAAAGACGTACTCAATGTTCGTCTTGTCCCCCTCCACGGTGAGTACTCGATTAAAATACTTTCCGTATCGTTGAGTGCACGGCAGCTTGGCGAGGGCCGAATGAGATTTTCCGATTTCGTACAACCATTTTCCCGTCTTGGTGTTTTTCAAAGCAAATCCATACTCGAAATTCGCCTTCCTCGTCGTCAACGAGTACCCCTTCTCCACGTCAGAAAAGTCATACGAGTTCATCTTGATCGCTTCCTCCTTTTTAAAAAAACTCGGCGACCCATAGTTGTGTCGCACGAGGTACGGTTCAAACGCGCCGTCCAGGAAGAAATCCCCCGCCACCGTCCGCACCCGTTCGTCTCGGCACAGCGTGTGCAACTTGTACGTCACCGACGGCGCCGTGTTCGTCGGCCTCGGCGCCAGCAACGGCCTTCCATGCTTCGGCTTCCACGTATGCGGGACCTTCCCGAGTCCCATCCTTCGCGCCGCGACCGTCACCGACGCCATTACCGCAACCGCGAACCCAACACCCAGTATCGTGTTAAGCGACCTTTTCGCACGCCCCCGCCGCGATGTGAGAAGCGGTCGCGTCACCTCCTCCTCATCGGTCGTCGCCGTCATCGTGGTCATATCTTTCCCATCATCTCGCCCGCCGGTCGCCCGACCAGCCGTCGTCGTCATCGATGTGGCGACAAAACTAGTCTCTCTCTCTCTCTCTGTGTGTGTGTCTCCTAGGTAGATAGGTACTTAAGTGAATATAATATGATAGAAAGATAAATAATGTAACAATTTCTACGTCTACGTCGCGCTCTTAAACTAACTCACGCGTTCTTTTGCGCCGACTCGACGTCGTCCGCGTCGTCGTCCTTGACTCTTAAACTAACTCACGCGTTCTTTTGCGCCGACTCGACGTCGTCCGCGTCGTCGTCCTTGACTTCGTCTATGAGGTTGATGGCTGCGAGCGGGAGTAAACCGGTGACGAGACAAATGGACAACAGCAAAAAGAGGTTGTCGAAGTTGTCCGCGGTAACACCGAGCGATTTGGTCAACCCAGCGCCCAGAAACTCGCTCGTCACGCCGCCGGCGTTGAAGAGAGACATGAGCGCCGCGAAGAACGTCGCCTCTACGCCCTCCGGGCAAATTTTCGCCGCCAAGACGAGCACCGGCAGGAAGCTCACTTCGCCCAAAACCGTCAACACCGCGGTGTCGGTGAGCGCGAACACTTTATCGCTAATCCCTAACTCTAAATTCATGCGACTCACGAGTAAAAGCTGAGTGGAGCCGAGCGCGGTGCCCAAGATGGAGGTCCACAAAAACATCTTTTTGAGCGGTACGCGCTTGAGGTAACCGTTGTACAACGCCACGCCGCCGAGCGCGCAAAACGCGCGCACGAGGGCCACGCGGCCTAAGAACTCTGGCGAAAATCCGAGCTCATTCGTGTTGAAATAAAACATCGCCGTCCCAGCGCTCGGCGTCGCTTGCCACAAGAACACGAAGAACGCCGGCGCCCAAATGTCTCGCCGCTTGGCGACTTGGAACAATTTCCCCGACATCGCCTTGAAATCACTCAACACGCCCTCGCTCGACACCTGCGCGGTCTCGACGATCGGCTTCTCTTGCACCAACGTCGACGCTCCGGCGATCATGAGCGGAAACACCGCGGTGGCGCCGAAGACGAATCTCGTGCCGTACGATTCAATCAAACTCCCGCTAAAATACGAACTCACGATGCTCCCGATGGCGACGAACCCCCAGCAAAGCGATTGCAACGATCCCGACACCCCTTGTTCTTCACCTCTCGCCTTTGCGACGACGATACTATCGATCAAAACATCGCTAAACGCGATGCTCAGCGACCCGAGCGTGAACGCCACGAGCGCCGTCTCCGGCGCGTCCACCCACGTCGCCATGGATGCCCAACCCAAACACCCCACCGCGCCGCACGCCATCAAGTACGACTTTCTCCGATACCCAAAAAGCGGCACTGAATCGCTCAGAAACCCCCACAGCGGCTTGATCAACCACGGCGCTTGCGAAATCGACAAAATCATCGCCGTCTCGCTCGGCCCCAAGCGCAGCTCATCCTTGAGATAAAAATCCTTCGCCAACCGCGACAGCCCGATCACGCCCTGCACGAAATACACCAACGCGATCGCGTACACCTCCGGCGACATCGGCACCCCGAACAGCACGCGCCGTTCCTTCGTCTTCCTCCGACCCGCGTCGTCTCGCGCCGCGCTCGCCGTCGCCGCCGCCGCCGTCGTCCCGTCCTCCGCGCCCGCGCCTCGCCGCGCGCCGCCCATGGCGTCGTCCCGCGCCCGCGTTTCTCCCGCGCGCCCGTCGCCGCGCGCGCGCGTCGTCCGCGCGCCCGCGTCGTCGTCCTCGAACGTCCCGCGCGCGCGCGTCGTCCGTCGACCGCGCGCGTCCGCGCGCGTCGTCGTCGTCGCGCGCGTCCCGCGTCGCGCGCGCGTCGCCGTCGCCGTCGCCGTCGTCGTCGTCCGCGTCGCCGTCCGCATCGACGCGCCGCGCGCGTCGGCGGCGTCGCGATGTCGAGCGACGCGCGCCTTCGATCGCATTCGACCTGCATTTCGCGCCGCCCTCGACGCGCGCGGCGCCGCGATGTCGCACGCGGTGCACCGCGAGGTGCACCCGCCCACGGGCGTCGACCACGCGGTGACGGCGTACTTCACGCGCCCCGTGGGCGACGGCGGGGACCCGAATCTGATCGTCGCGAGCGCGAATCGCATCACCGTGTACGCCGTCAATCGGCGCGGTGACGAAGAATCGCTCGACGTGTGCGCCGAGTTCGACGCGCAGGGCGCGATAGGGTCGATGAGCGTCCTGAGACGGCGGTTCGGGGCGCCGAGGAATCAGCGAGACGCGCTGTTGATCGCGATTCGCGAGCGAAAGCTGAGCGTGGTGGAGTACGACGCGGCGACCGGGGACGTGTGCTGCTCGTCGATGCACTCGTTCGAGAGTGCGCTGGGGTGTAATCCACTGGGAACGACGCTGCGGATGTCGAGAGAGGCGCCGCTGGTGGTGAGCGATCCCGAGGGTCGGTGCGCGGCGGTGGTGCTGCGGGAGGACGGCGTCGCGGGCAAGGTGCGAGTGCTGCCGAGCGTGGACGGGGGGTTGGGGCTGGTGGCGAACGACGACGAGGGACGCGTGCGAGGACCCGCGGCGAGCGTGCGCGAGTCGTTCCCGCTGCACCTGCCGGGGGTGCGATTGATTCGCGACGCGTGTTTTTTGCACGGATACGGCGAGCCGGCGCTGGCGGTTTTGTACGAAAAGACGCCGACGTGGGCTGGGCGGTATAACCTGAGCAAAGATACGTGTGAGATCGTGGCGCTGAGCGTGGACGTTGACAAGCAAAAGGGGACGGTGATTTGGCGTCGGCAGAACTTGCCGTCGAGCTCGTACAAGTTGACGGCGCTCTTGCCGCCGCTCGGCGGCGCGTTGGTGTTTTCGCAAGACTTTTTGCTGCACGAATCCCAAGAGAGCTCGTCCGTGCTCGGGTTGAATACTTTCGGTCACGGTGGGCCGCAAGAAGGGAACGACGCCGAAGTCGCCGCGCGCGCGGCGGGAATGGGGGAGAACGCCATGGCGAACCCGCCGCCGGCGTGCGCGGCGCGCGCCGTCGATTGCGGATTAGAGATCACGTTAGATGGCGCTCAGGCGTCTGTTGTGTCGGAAGATCGCGTCTTGGTGACAACAAAAACCGGCGCGTTGTTGCTCTTAGCTCTTCACACCGATGGCCGTAGTTTACGTCGCATGATGCTTCAGCGCGCCGGCGGCGCTGTGCTCTCTTCGGGCATGTGTCTGCTGTCGAGAGATTTGTTGTTCCTAGGAAGTCGCATTGGTGACTCGCTTTTGGTGAAGTTCACGCCTAAAGAAGAACCGACGGCACCTCTCATGCTTCCCGACGCCGAAGACGAGAGCGAGGATGAGGCGACGGAGAAGTCGAAGGGTAAGCGCTCTAAATCGGGCGGCGCGGCGAATCGCAAACGCGCCAAAACCGCCGAGGCGCCGCCACCAGCGCCGTCGACGCCGAGTCCCGAAGATGACGATGACGAGCTCGAGGCGTTGCTCTACGGCACGACGAAAACGGAGACTGTGCAGACCGACGCCGTGCAAACGGAGAAGAAGCGCGAAGGCTTGGCCGGCATCATCCCAGGCTTGAAGGTTGCTGGTTACGATTTGAAGGTCAAAGACTCTTTGCTCGGCGTCGCGCCTGTGGTGGATATCGCCGTCGGCGCGAGCGCGCCCATGGGTTCGAACAAGAACGAGCGCACCGAGCTCATCACCGCGTGCGGTCAAGGGAAGAACGGTGCGCTGGCAATTTTGACTCGTGGCGTCCAGCCTGAACTCGTCACCGAAGTCGAATCCGGTACGCTGCCCAATTTACAAGGTTTGTGGACGTTGCACTATCGCAAAGAAGGTTCGAAAGAAGAACGCGAACCTTTCCATCATCATTTGTTGCTGAGCATGAAGTCGTCGACGATGATCATGGAAACCGGCGAGGAGCTTCAAGAAGTGAGCGCCTCGCTCGAGTTCATCACGAATCAAGCCACGTTGGCGGCGTCGAATATTTTCGGACATTACTGCTCGGTCCAAGTCACGGGAACGGGCATCCGCGTGTTAAAGGGAGGCGTGAAGGTACAAGACGTCGGTTTGCAGGACATGGACGCACCGAAGGGAGCCGCGATCGCGTCCGCACAGATTTTAGATCCTTACATCATCGTTCGGCTATCGGATGGTTCGATAAGATTGTTGTCCGGAGACGAAAAACAGATGAGTGTTTCGTTGATGGAAACGGGGGCGATCCCAACATCTTCAGTAACGGCGTTCGCTCTGGTGGATGATTCTGTTGAAGCCGCAGACGCGGCGGGCGGGGGCGAACGCAAGAGCGGATGGATTCATCGAGCTGCGACGAATGGCACCATTACGGGTTTGGAAGGGAACAAGAAGAGCGGCGCGTGCAACAACAGCGAGGCCATCGTCGCGCTGACGCGCGAGGGTGGAAGTCTGGAATTGTTTTCGTTGCCCAGCTGCACGCGCATCTGGTGCGCCGATGGGCTGTCCGAGGGCATGCGCGTATTGAGTCCGCAAACACCCGTCAACGCTGAGTCCAGTGTCCCTGAGATTGTCGATATTCGCATCGATTCATTCCAAGATGCGCACGAGCGCCCTTTGCTCACCGCAGTGCGTGGCGATGGCACGTTGCTCTTGTATAAGGGTTTCATCGTTCCCGCCGGGACGACGTACGAAGGACAAGACGAACCGCTCGAAAAGAATGAGTTGCGATTTTCTCGCGTCAACGTCGACGTTGAAGGTTCTGGTTTGAATGTCGCCGGCATAGGCGCCGCAGGTCAGCTTAGAGACTCCCTAGCGGGCGCGCGATTGACGCGCATCGGTAACGTCGGCGAAGGACAAGGCGTGCAAGGCATCTTTGTCGCAGGCCCGAACCCGTTGTGGCTCATCGTTCGCAGGTCTCGCGTATTAGCTCTCCCGACGCGTGGTGAAGGCGAGGTCGTCGCATTCACGGTATTCCACAACGTCAACTGTCCGCACGGTTTCATTCTAGGCACCGCGTTGGGTGGCGTGCGCATTTGTCAGATGCCTAGTAAAATGCACTACGAAGCTGCGTGGCCGGTGCGCAAGGTGGCGCTCAAGTGTACGCCGCACACGATTACGTACCTGCCAGATTTCAAGCTCTACGCACTGGTTACATCAGCTCCTGTGCCTTGGGTCGAACGGGAAATAGAGCAAGATAATGTCCACGGTATCGCCTTGGCAAAAGTGCGACGCGAGCGCGCGAAAGCGAACGATGACATGGAGTTACAATACTCGGTGCGACTCCTCGTTCCTGGATCGCTCGATAGCGCGTGGCAACACGCGCTCGAACCGGGCGAGCACGTGCAGTGCGTTCGAAATGTCCAATTGAGAGACATTAACACTGGGGCACTCCTTTCACTTCTTGCCGTCGGTACGGCGATGCCTGGAGGAGAAGACACGCCGTGTCGCGGTCGCGTCATTTTATTTCAAATGGTGTGGGAGCGCGACGCCGAATCCATGGATGGGTACAGATGGAAAGGACAAGTGTGCTGCGTGCGCGAAGCGAAGATGGCGTGCACCGCGTTATCGGCGCTCGACGGTCACCTGATTGTTGCGGTCGGTACCAAGCTCACCGTGCACACGTGGGATGGCGTCGAATTGAATAGTGTCGCTTTCTTCGACACGCCAATTCACACCGTGAGCATCAACGTCGTGAAGAATTTCATCCTGGTGGGCGATTTAGAGAAGGGCTTGCACTTTTTCCGCTGGAAGGCGAACGGCTTCGAGAAGTCGATCATTCAGCTCAGCAAGGATTTCGATCGCATGGACGTCGTGAGCACAGAGTTCTTGATCGACGGCGCCACTCTGAGTTTGCTCGGGTCCGACATGAGCGGCAACGCGCGCATCTTTGGCTACGATCCAAAATCGCTCGAGTCGTGGAAAGGACAGAAACTCCTCGTGCGTTCGGCGTACCACGTCGGTTCGCCCATCTCTCGCATGGTGCGTTTTAACGTGGAAGGTACGACCGCGAAAGCCGCGCCGGGAGAACGCCCCAAAGGCACCAATCGACACGCCGTCTTCTTCGGCACGCTCGACGGCGCTTTGGGCATCTTCATGCCCACCGACGAGCCGACGTACGCCAAGCTCCACGCCCTTCAACGCGAGTTGAACACCACGGTGCGCTCACCGATCGGTTGCAATCCGCGCACGTTTCGCACCCCCAAAGTCTTCGAAGGCAAGCACGTGCAATTACTCGCCCCCCTCGACGTCCTCGACGGCGGTTTACTCTCCAAATTCGAGACGCTCACCTTCACCGAGCAGCGCGCCGTCGCCGAGCGAAGCGGCGTCGACCGCGATTTGGCCCTCGGTTTGATCCAGCACCTCAGCGCCAGCAACGCGTTCGTGTGATCGATCCACGCGTCCTAGTCTCGCTCCTTCGCGACGCTCTATTTTGTTGTAACGCGCCTTCGCGACTAGTTTCACCATGGAAGCGTGTCGAAGCGTGTCGGCGTTGACGCGACGCGATTCGTCATCATCAATCATCATCGTCAGCGTCCACCCGCGCGCGTCACTTTCGCGCGATCCGCGCGAACCGAGCGAACGAAGCGACCGAATAAACGACGGCTTCGACATGTCCGCCGCCGCCGCCGCGCCCGCGCTGCGCTTGCAATACTTTAACATCGAAGGCCCCGCGGAGAAGATTCGATTGACGCTGTCGATCGCGAAGATTCCCTTCCGAGACGACCGCGTCGCGTTCGAGGACTGGCCGAGCGTGAAACCGACGACGCCGTACGGACAACTGCCCGTGATGTACGTCGACGACGAAGCGATGGCGCAATCGGATGCGATTTTGAGATACTGCGGACGGTTAGCCGGATTGTACGACGAACAACGCGCGAGGGAAATCGACGAGGCGGTGTCGCTGGTGGAGGACATGCGCGAGTCGTGGTACCCGAACTTGGCGGTCGGCATGGTGCCCGAGAAGTATAATCTCGAGAAAGGGTCGGACGCGCACGCGGCGACGACGAAGGCGATGCGAGAGCGCTGGATCCGCGAAGAGCTTCCGCGATACTGCGGCTTCATCTCCAAGCGCGTCGCGGGCGGCAAGTTTCTTTGCGGCGACCGGGTGACGATCGCGGATTGCGCGTTGGTGCCGCTGTTGCGCAGATTTCGCAGCGGCGGGATCGATCACGTGCCCAAAGAGTGTCTCAACGGCTTCGCCGACGTCGTCGCGTACTACGAAAAGTTTCACGCCATTCCGGAAGTCGCCGCGTGGTACGCCGCCAAATCGGCGTGAACCGACGGAATCAAACCTTTATCGATCGACGTCGACCGACTCGACCGTCGCGCGACGCGCGCGACGCGATGACGCATTTTTCACTTTTGTAAGACGCGCCGCCGCGCCGCGTCGCTTTACGCTTTACGACATCGCTTTACGACACATCGCCGCGACGCGCGACCGCGCGCGCGATGTCCTCCCGCGTCGGCGACGTCGGCGATGACGACCCGTCGTCGTCCGCCGTCGTCGCGCGCGCGCGCGTCCTGCGCGAGACGCTCCGCCGCCGGGACGACGACTACGAGGTCGACCGACCCGGCGCGCGCGCGTCGCTCGACGCCATCGTCGCCGACCCCGCGTGGCTCGCCGAGTACGAAGAATTGAAGCGCCTCGAACGCGCGCTCGCCGGTGAACCCGGTGAGGGGCGCTGCGCGCGGTACGTGCCGCGAAAACGACGGTTTTGCGCGGCAAAGGCGAGGGACGGCGGGACGATGTGCTCGCGGCACCGCGCGTTCGAAGAGGGTGATGCGGACGAGACGTTGTGTCGAGACGCGAACGAAATGTTGAACGTCGCGACGACGACGACGACGGAGGCGGCGACGACGCACGATGGAAAGAAGAAGAATCTGAATCGACGAATGAAGAAGATGACCAATCCGATGTCGGCGCCGTTTCAGGCGCCGTTGACGCTCGACGAAGCGTATTGGTCGAGCGCGTTCGGAGACGCGCGCGGACGGCCGCTGTTAGTAGACGTCGGCACCGCTAAGGGCGGTTTCATTAAGGCTTTATCAACCGAACGCGCGGAAGCGTTCACGCGAGCGAAGCAGGGCGTGGAGTTTAATTTATTAGGGGTTGAAATTTACCCGCCGCTGGTGCGGCAGGCGAACGCGTGGGTGCGGGCGAATGAGGCGCGATTACGTCTGCCCGCGCACTTCGTTTCGGCCAACGTGAACGTATCGTTGGAGAGTATGAATTTACCGAACGTGCGCGCGGTGTGCGTGCAGTTCCCCGATCCTTGGAGTCGAGGACGACACTTCGAGCGGCGCGTGATGACGCCCGAATTCGCGCGAGCGCTCGCGAATGTCCTTCCGAGCGGTGGCGAGCTCTTCTGTTGCTCGGACGTGAAAGCGTTGGCGTCTGAAATGTACGATGTCGTTGCCGCGAACGATGACTTTATCATCGACGAAGCGACGTACGCGCGAGTGGGGGATATGGACGAATCCGAGGTGCCCGCTTCTTTGGACGACGTCCCAGAGCACGACGCCGCGCACAAATTTGAATGGGAACCGCTTCCGGACGTAAAGCCGGTTCGAAATCGACGATGGCTACGGGCAAATCCGTACGAGGCGTTCACCGAGCGCGATATCGTGTGCGAAGGCAAATGGCGACCGGTGTATCGTTTCGCCGTCGTGCGAAGGTGAAGCGTTCGGCAATCGGTACAGTTTAGTTTTACAGCAGCGCGTAGACGTAGAATTTAGACGACGATTAGGTTATCTCGTAAAGCCGTGATGTTTCGCCCGTCGACGTCCAGAGACACCGTCACCTGATCCCCGCGCGTCTCGACGACGGTTCCCCAATTGCCGTTGAGCGACGCGTTGCGCATGCGCGCCAACACGACGCGCGAGCCGACGCGAACGCTCGGTCCCAGCGCTACGCCGAGCAATTTTTTCACGCCTCTCGTCGCGCACGCTAAGCCGCGCATCGTTTCTCGCTCAAACGAGGCCACCATGAATCCCACGGCGGCGCCCGCGCCGTACAGATTCAACGCCGTCGGCGACGAATCCATCAACGCCAAAATGACAATCTCCGCCACGCTCGCCGTCTCCGCCGGCACGTCGATGAATCCAAAAAAGCTCACCCGTCCGCGATATCCTCTCGCGTAATCGATCCTCGCCCGATACGTCTTCAGCGCGAACACGAGCCCCCCCGCGCCGCGCCAGCACGCGTCGCCGTATCCGAGCGCGCGCGCGCTCGCCGCCGCCGCCGCGTTCGTCGCCATTCCCAGCGCCAGCGCGAACGCCACCGTCGCCGGCGCGCTCGCGCGCGTCCCGACCGCTTCCCGCACTCGCCGCTCCGTCTCCGCCATCTTAGCGAACATCGATCCCGCGTAGTACGCCACCGCGAAGTCGCTCTCGTGCGAGCACGTCGCGAGCGCCGCGTCCCGAAGCCTCTCCGCGGCGCCGCCGCGCCCGCGCCCGCGCGCGCACATCGCGGCGCTCGAAACGACGCGCGCGGCGTCCCCGATCGCGCCCGGCGCGCGTCGCGCGACGCGCTCGCCGAAAACGACGCCCAGCGTCGCCGCCGCGCCGACCGGCTCGAACCCGAACGCGTCGCGCGTCGCCCGCCAGCACCGCGCGATCGCCTCGAGCGAGCGCCAGGCGAGGTAGTAAAACATCGGGTCCCCGTACGCGCCGTCGCGGCCGCGCGCGCGCGCGCGACCGCGCGGTCCGGGCGCGAACATCGTTTCGGAATCACAGCGCGTCGCGCTGTGATGTCCGACGACGACGACGAGATCGACGCCTGGCTCGATTCGAGCGACGACGACGAGGCGAGCGAAGGCGTCGACGGCGACGCGCGCGACGCGTCACCGGAGACGCGCGACGACGACGACGAGAACGACGATGATGTGTTTGACGGAAAGAATGACGATGACGACGACGACGACGACGCGCGCGACGGGCGCGACGGGAAGGCGGTGACGCCGGAAGAGACGACGCGCGACGATGGTTCGTCGGTGACGGACGACGCGGATCGGGATCGCGCGGCGAGCGAGGGCGAGACAGAGACGACGACGGCGGCGCGCGGCGACGAGACGACGACGACGACGACGACGACGGAGACGGAAAAGGCGTCGACGGCGAAACCGCCGCCGTTACCGCCGTTGGACGCGCCAGACGTGGGAAAATTGGCGATGAATTTGGGTGGATGGGCGAGCGCGAGCTTGGCGAAGGCGAAGGCGGTGGTGAAGGAGGCGGCGGCGTCGGACGCGGCGCGCGCGCTGCGAAGAGACTTGAAGACGTTTTCGTCGCACGTCGTCGGCGACGATGGCGCGCGAACGCGCGTCGTTCGCGAAGACGATGACGACGCGGAGGATGGAAACGAAGACGCCCGAGATGACGCGCCGACGACGGCGGACGCGGTGCGGTTGGCGGAGACGTTCGCGTCGGGCGCTTGGGCCGCGTTCGGCGGCGCGGCGAACAAGGCGAAGCGCGCGTTGGAAAAGGCTGAGGGAGTGATTGAAAACGCAGCGAGTGACCCGAAGACGTTCGCGACGAACGTCACGAAGAAGACGCAGAGCGTGGGTATGGGGGCTTTTAGCGCGCTGACGTCGGTGGTGAAGGCGACGGCGGACGTGCTGGCGGGGGATGAGGACGACGACGAGCGCGCGGCTGCGATTTTGGTCGAGCGTCTGGCTGACTTCGGCGCGGCGACAGCGCAAGCGCACGTTGAAGTCGCGTGTGAGCGCGCGATGGATGCGTTATTGAACGGCGCGTCCGAAGACGCGCAGCGCCGTGTTCGAGAGCTCGTTCGAGAGCTCGACGCGACGTTGACGGCCGAACAATCCGCGGCGAACGCGGCGCCGCCGGCGTCGCCCGGTGACCCGGCCACGCTCGTGGCCGTACCGCTCGGCGACGATGCCGCGCGCGCACACGATGTCGAGTCGTCGGTGCTCGTCGCGCTCATCGCCGCCGTCGACGCGAGAGCGGAAGAGATTGGCGAGACGCTCGCGAGCACGTCTGGATCGAGCCGCGACAACTTTGCCGACACCGTCGCTGCGTTCGAGGAGGCGCTGGACGAACTGCGCGACGAGTGCGTGTGCGACGGATTAGCAAAACTCTCGACGACGACGCTCGAAAAAATCGTCCGCGTCGTCGATTCCATTCGCGGCGGCGATTGGCTCGACGTCGACCCCGTTCCAGCCGCCGTGCTCGCGCGCGAACGCGTCGCCGGGTACGACGACGACGTCAAGATTTTTATCGAAGCCACGAAAGAGGCGACGACGGCGCTCGCGCGTCGCGCGCACGATGCTCTTCGAGACGTTTGGCCTCGAGACGCGCCGACGCTCCTCGACGTCGCCGACGCCTCGTTCGAGCAACTCGCTCGCGACGAGCGCGCGTGCGTCGACGTCACGCGACGAACTCTGCGTCAGCTCGCCTGGGTCATCGCCGCGAGCTCCAAATAGCGGTGAAATAATTACCATAATTAAAGCGCGTCGCCACGCGCCGTCGCGTCGTTCGTCGCGCGCGCGATGAAGAAATCGGCCTCGGCGCACGCACTCGGCTGACGGTTACGCGAAGACGGTCACACCGCCACAGCGCCGCGCGCGCGCGCGGCGTCCGCCGACCTCCCTCGCGCGATCGACCGCGCGATCGCTCGCGCGCGTCGGTGATCATGGCGCGCGGTGACGCCGCGCGCGGCGGTAAACCGGCGCGCGTCGAGTTCTCTCCAGCGCTTTCCGCGAAACAGCGCGCGCAGTTGCACGCGTTCTGTGAACGCCACGGCCTCGAACACGCCTCGCACGGCGACGCGGGAAGCGACCGAAGAATCGTCGTCGGGGACCTGAGCGCGAACGCGCGGATTTATCGAGAGATGGATTGCGTGCGGGACGAAGACGTGGTCGAGGCGCTGTGTCGACGGCTGGGCGTCTCGGCGACGCTCGAGGAATTGCGCGATTTCGGCGAGGACGCGAGCGATGGGGACGGTTTGGCGCGCTGGACGAAGAAAACGATGGATTTGCTCGAACTCGAGCGCGAGG
>Ga0222719_10003059_pt1 | contig 14996 bp, 15 predicted proteins | sample C33_34DmetaG_FD_165039 | JGI IMG/M metagenome (GOLD analysis project Ga0222719, IMG submission 165039) | Estuarine water microbial communities from San Francisco Bay, California, United States - C33_34D | ecosystem: Environmental > Aquatic > Marine > Unclassified | place: USA: California...
GAGATATGAAACGATGGGTGTTAAAGTCACCACATCATCTTGGTTTTATTGATAAGCTTTTAAAAATATTCCCTGATTCAAAAGTGATTCAGACACATAGAGATCCGTTAAAAACTGTCCCTTCATTTTGTTCAATGTGTTCAAATTTGTTTGAACCTCTTACAAATTCATATGATAAAAATGAAATTGGTCATCATTGGGCTCATAAATTAGCAAAAGTTTTAAACCACTGTATGGAAGTTAGTAATTTAAATAAAGAAAACTTTCTAAACCTTGAATTCAAAAAAATGATCAAAGATCCTATTCTCGAAATGGAAGAGGTTTACAACTTTATTGATGAAGATTTTAATGACCAAGCAGAAAATGCCATGAATGCATGGAAAGAAGAAAACCAACATGAAATGGGAGCACATCAATATTCACTAGATGAATTTGGCTTGGAGAGCTCATTCATAGATAGTTATTTTCGTGAATACATTAATCAATATATAAGGTAGGAATAAAGATGTTGTTAAAAGATAAAGTCGTAATTGTTTCAGGAATTGGACCTGGATTAGGTCAAGAGCTTGCTTATGGTGCAGCTAGAGAAGGTGCAAAAATTGCTATAGCTGCTAGATCAACTGATCTATTAAATAAGCTCAAAGATGAGATTGGTAAAAAATCAGAGGTGATAGCAGTTCCTTGTGACATTACCAAACCAGAGGAATGTAAAAATTTGGTTGATGAGACTGTTAAAAAGTTTGGAAAACTTGATGGTTTAATTAACAGCGCTTATCGTGCAGGTGACTTTAAGGAAATTGAAGATTCTGATTTTTCTGATTGGCAAGAAACTATGAACACAAACTTTTTTGGAACGATGAATTTAACGATGGCTGCCGTTAAAGAAATGACTCCAAATAAAAATGGTGCAATTGTTATGATTAATAGTTTGATAACAAAAAAACCTCTGCCAACTCAAGGAGGTTATGCTGCTTCAAAAGGTGCTCTAGCCACAGCAACTAAAATTCTTGCAAAAGAGCTAGGCCCAAAAGGCATCAGAGTGAACTCAGTCTTCATGGGTTGGATGTGGGGTCCGCCAGTTGAAATGTATGTAAATTTTACCGCCGAATCTATGGGTGTTGAACCAAAAGACATAATAGATGGGGTTACCAAAGATATTCCATTGGGCATTATTCCAGATGATAGCGATTGTGCGAATGCTGCATTATTTCTAATTTCCGATCTTGCTAGAGTCATTACTGGTGCTAATTTAGATGTAAATGGAGGAGAATTTATGTCTTAGGCGGGTAACGAATGATATTTATTCGTCAAGTTAAATAAAAGTATTCTTCGTTTTTTTAAAAAATATGAATTTCCATATAAATATTGTTTAAAATCTTGTCATGGCAGTTAATAAAAACATCCACACCGTCGACCTTATGCTTGGCATTCCTGAGCAAGAAGATAGGTCTGATTGGTATAAGTTCATGGAGCCCCTGCTTCGTGATGAAGAGTCAAAGTCCATGTTTAAGATGCCTGCTCAATATATGTTTAAAGATATACCTGAGACTGGCTCGCATGATGACTTTATACAATACACCATTGAGCAAATGGATAGATTTCATATTAACCAAGCAATGATAGGGTTTCATGAATCATCTGAGGTTAAGATTGAGGCTGCAAAAAATCATACCGATAGATTCTTTTTTGATCTTCCAGTTAATCCCAACATTGAAAATGAAGCTCAGAACATTAAAAGGCACTATGAAACCTATGGCATTAAAGCAGTAAGCGCTTTTCCATCAGGCATGCATCCGCAAATAGCAATTAATGATCCAAAATGGCATCCAATCTATGAAATGTGTGTTGAGCTTGATATACCTTTTTTTTGCTGTGTTGGTGTTCCAGGGCCAAGAATTCCCATGGCCCCTCAAAAAGTTGAACTGGTTGATGAGGTTTGTTGGTACTTCCCGGAATTAAAGTTTGTTATGCGGCATGGAGCAGAGCCTTGGACGGCATTAGCATGCAAATTAATGCTGAAATACCCCAATCTATATTACTCAACTAGCGCATTTTCTCCCAAACATTACCCTAAAGATATAATTAATTTTGCTAATACTCGCGGGATCGATAAGATTATGTATGCTGGTTATTTTCCTATGGGATTATCATTGGATAAAATATTCTCGGAAATGGATAGCGTGCCATTCAGAGACGAAGTTTGGCCAAAATTTTTAGGTGAAAATGCGCGTAAACTTCTTAAATTATAAATGGTGAATCAATGAATGATAAAAAAAGATACCCCATGCCAATACCATTTGGCTGGTATGTGGTTGATTATGCTAATGACCTCAAGCCTGGTGAAGTAAAATCAGTTCGCTATTTTGGTCAAGATCAAGTTTTATTTAGAACAACTAATGGTGAAGTTAGCATGCTTGATGCTTATTGCCCTCACCTTGGCGCTCATCTTGGTCATGGAGGTATCGTTAATGGAGAATGCATTGAATGTCCTTTTCATGCATGGAGATGGAAAGCTGATGGCAAGATAGGAGAAATACCCTATGCAAAAAATATCCCACAAAAAGCTAAAGACACACAGATCTTTAAATATCCAACATTGGAAAGAAATAATTTAATTTATGCTTGGTACCATCCACATGGAGAACAACCTCATTACGATGTTGAAACCTATCCAGAGATAAATGATCCAGAATGGGGGGATGAGTTTGAAAAATATGAATATGAAATTAAATGTCATATTCAAGACATGGCAGAAAATGCGGTTGATGCTGCGCATTTTATGTATGTTCATGGTGTTGTGTCTTATCCGGAGTTTGAAGTCAGTTACGATAAGCAAAAGAGATTCTTTTCTCAACAAGCTAATATGGAAACCCCGCGAGGAGTTGTTAAAGGAAAGATTTCAGGAGCCTCAAATGGCCCGGGTGATAATTTTACTAAGTTTGAGGGAATATGCGATACCCTTCTCTTAGGTTCAACCACCCCAACAGAGAACGAAGAGGTCATTACTAGATTTTCATTCCTGCAAAAAAAGATTAATGGAGAAGTGCCGAAAGGCGGCGTTGGCGCAGCAATCATTGCTGATATTAACAAACAAGTTAAAGAAGATATTCCTGTTTGGGAAAATAAAAAATATGCATCCAAACCTGTGTTATGTGACTCAGATGGACCGATTGCAAAGTTTAGAAAGCATTTTTCAACTTTTTATGCTGAATATAATGAAGCGGATGCCATTGAAGCTTTAAATATTAACAAATGATCAATCTATACCAAAACCAAAATCTTAAATGGAAACGTTTTCAAGGAGGCGATGATTTTGACTACCCAATAGATTATTCAGCAGCTTTATTAAATGCAAACGAAGATGGTCATGTAGATATTCTCTACAGATGGGAACCTGATTGTTACTGTCATTTTCATAGACATACAGCTGAAGTTTCATCAACTGTTCTTGAAGGCGAGCTTCATGTTATTGATATTGATTTGGTCTCGGGAGAAGAGATTGGTACTAAAATTAGAAAAGCTGGTGATTATGCGCATAAAGAACCCGGAGACATTCACATGGAAAAAGCAGGGCCCAATGGAGCTTTGGTCTTATTTAATCTGTATGCTCCGGAAGGTGTTTTGGCTGAATCTTTAAATCAGGATGGTTCTGTTATCAGACAAGCAACCTTAGAACAATTGCTTAAAAAAGCATAAAAATTTATTTATTTTTTAAGATTCTAGAAGCTCAAAATCAAATTTACTCACTCCACATTCGGGGCACACCCAATCATCTGGAATATCTTCCCACTTTGTTCCAGCAGGAATGCCATCCTCAGGATCGCCGAGCTCTTCATCATAGATGTAACCACATATCACGCATTCATATTTTTTGTAATTCATAATTAGTTTTTTAAATTAGCTTTAATTTTTGCATGCTCTTCCCTGCTTAAGGAATGAGAGAATAATAAATATGCTGCAATAGAATAACTAATAATTGGCACAAATGTATAGATATAAAAAATTGCTATTTTTGAAGAAGAGCTATTCTCTATGCCTATGCTGATATCAAAACCCCAAAACATCTCTAAGACTAAATAAGGTATGACAGCAGCTAAGGCAAAGCCTACTTTGGTAAAAGTTGTTAAATATGAGAAAACTGTTCCAGAAATGTTTTCACCTCTTTCAAGATTTAATTTATCTGATACATCGGCAACAATTGCATTGATTAAGGGCAATGGTCCAGAAAATGCAAAGCCATATAACACTATAAAAGAACCAACAGCAAAAAGTTTTGGCAAGTCCGCAAAATCTTTTATAAACCAGTAACCAATAAAACCCAAGGTTAAAACTATAATTGCATAGACGCATGAAATGCCTGCAGCAAAATGCTTAGATGTCTTGATGCCGAGATATCTCCATATTGATAAACCCAAAACACTTACTACATAGTAAGCAAGCATCAGTCTGGATGAGTATTGTGGCAATTCAATGACGACTTCCATCCATATCAGATATAGTGCTCCATTCAAACTCATACAAAAAGCAATCAATACAGCCGCAAAAACAATCTTATTTAACATTTCATTGCTAAATAAACTTTTAAATGCTTTAAATGGATTTGTTAATTTTTCGCTGGAGCTAGATTCTGAGGAATCAGGAACATACCTAAGCGCATTGATTGTAATAAGAGGAATGATTAATAATACAAATAAACCAATGGCATTAACTTTTGCTTTTAAAGAGGGGTCGTTAATCTCTACAATTGCTGGAATTAAGATAACAGAAAACATTCCTAACAAAGCCATTAACTCTCTAAGAGTTAACAGTTTTGTTCGATCATCATAATCTGGCGCAAGAAAAGATGACCAAGATAATTGGGTGATGCTACTTAAGGTAAAGGCTGAATAAAGTAGAAAAAGAGCGCCAAAAAAGTACAAGCTAGTGGGTTGATCTGTAGTTGGTAAAAAAATTAGGTATGTAGCAAGCATAAATACTGGCGCTGATAAGAATACCCACAGTTTGTGCTTTCCCCACTTTGAAGGAAATTTATCAATTAATACTCCCATCACTGGGTCGGTTAAAATGTCTGTAAACCTGCCAAAGAAAAATATAATTCCAACAAGTGATAAACCCAAACCGAGATCATCAGCATAAAAAGGCAGTATGAATATGAACATTGGCATACCGGCTGCAGACGTTGGAAGATTCAATGCGGTAAATGAAAGCCGCTTAAATAAGTTCATGCAGAGATGGGTTTAGGGTTTAAAAACGTCTCTCATAGAGATAATGCCAACCAGATGCTCGCCAGAAAAAACTGGTAAATGTCTAATCTGATTCTCTAGCATAAGCTTTTTTGCCTCTGAGTTAGATGAATCAGGACAAGTAAAAATTAATTTTCTAGTCATCACATCTTTTACGGTTTTAGAGTCTAAATTTTTAGCTCCACCTGATAAGGCATAAACGAGATCACGCTCTGTCAGAATTCCAACAACAGATGATTTTGAAAGATGGTCCCCTGCACCGCTTGCACTAATCATCAAGGCGCCAATTTTATTCTTATTCATCAAAGCAGCTGCATCAAATAAATTTGAGTCCTCTGAGATAGTAAATATATCCCAATATTTTTGCTCATTTAAATGATCTTTTACTTTTTTCATATTTTAATTTTTATTGCAGTAGCTATGTCACAATTATGTCAAAGATATTAACATCGCAACAATTTTCTTGGTATCATTAGTTTGTTGAACTTTTTGTATAACTATTAAATTTATAACTATAACAACTTAAGAACATTATGAAATATTTAAATACCCTGTCAGTTTTTACTTTTGCTTTTTTATTAACATTACCTGTCTTTGCAGGTGACAAAGGATACGTAGGAGAAGAAGGCACAGAAATTGAAGTAACTCGTGTTTCAAGCCCTGCTCCAGAGTATCCAAGAAGAGCAATAAGATTAGGTGTGGAAGGATCTGTAAGATTGGAATTTGATGTTGATACTGATGGCTCAGTTTTAGATCCTTACGTGGTAGAAAGCAGCCCCGCTGGTGTATTTGATAGAGCAGCCATCAAAGCTGTAAGGAAATTTTTGTATGAACCACCTACCTATAATGGGACTTCTGTTAAGGTGAATAATGTTCAAATTGATCTTACATTCAAACTAGCCAACTAACCCATAATTTAATATAGCCGAAGGATATTTATGCCTATAAGACTCCAGTTACTACTATTTGGGGTCATTGGTAATGTTCTTGTTGCAGCAATATTTATATTTTCTTTTGGATATAGAGAAAATATACAAGAGGACTCATCAAACGAATCTCTCTTAACTCTTTACGAATCTGCTTGGTATCAAACTTACAATAAATCTTTTGATGTCATGTCAAAGTGGCTTCCTATAACTGGAGAAAATGCCTCATTTTGGGATCCTGATTCAGAAATTTTTTTAGACGAGGTTCGCTCAAGTAATATTTACACTAATCCTCTCCTTGACACTATTAGCGCTGATAGAATAGGAGATGCTCAATATTTGATTGAATTATTTTTTGAAGAAGAGCTTGATTATGGGAACTTGAGTTATGTAATGGCTTATTTTCCCTCCGGTGAAAGGATTTATTGTGGAAGTGCGCTTGATTTATTGGGCGTTGACCCCTGCTCTCCTGCAGCCCGTCCAGATTTTTTTAGTTACTTAGATTCGTTTCTTCAAGATGCTTCAAGCAGACCAAGACAATCAATTGTTAAAATTAAAGATAAAAATGAAGAACAATCGTCCACACTAAATCAAGCATTAAGTTTTCCAGTTAAGGTTGAAGGCGAAACTTTGGCTGTAATAGCTTTGGGAGTAGATATTAGAAAAGGTCTTGAGGTCTTTGAAGATGAATTTGAAGTTAGAACAGCTATTAATACTGACTCTGGTCTTATCTCTCTGAATGACTACTATCAACAATTTGGTGATACCGAAGATGATCTTTTTGATATTGAAAACTTTAATAAACTGACTGATAAAGCGGCTTCATTCAAGGTAGTTAATGGTTCTCGTCACTCTGAAAAAGATACAGAGCTTGGAACTTCAGTTACCCTGCTACCTTTGAGTACCTTTTTATCAGCAGACGAAGCTCAATTATTTATATTTAAAGATGAGCGAGAAAACATACTGAGAGCAGCTAATGTATTAAATTTAACCTATGTAGCTGCTATATCATTTGTAATTCTTATTATTTCTCTCATAGCATTCATTACAACAAGAACTTTTGGCGGAATTACAAAAGCTATTGAAGTTCTTGAAGGCCTCACAAAAGGTGATCACACACAAGAAATGCCAACCAGAAAAGGAATCCTTGCATCTGAGGGAGATGAGGTTGGCCAGCTTTCTGCTGCCCTTGGAACCTACAAATCTCATTTAGTTGAAATGGAATCAATAAGAGAAGAACAAGCTAAACGAAGGCATGAAAGAGATGAAGTAATAATTGAAAAAATGACAGCGCTTGCAGACCAGCTTGATGGAAGTGCCAGAACACTCATTTTAAATGATATCAAAAAAATGAATGAACTTGCTGATAATGCAGATAGAAATTCTAGCGAAGAAGCCTCTGTAGAATTAATGTTAGTTGCTTTCTCAAGAATGTCTGATGAAGTTAACGGATTGATTGATGCCAGAACCAGTGAAATGGAAACTGCTAGAGATGAAGCTAGAGATGCTAGTGATCAAAAAACTAAGTTCTTTGCAAATATGAGTCATGAATTAAGAACTCCATTAAATGCGATTCTTGGTTATGGTGAAATGCTTTATGAAGACTGCGAGGACTTAGGGTATGACGATCTTCTTCCAGATCTAAAAAAAATTACCTCATCAGGTACTCACCTTTTATCTCTAATTAATAATATTTTAGACCTTTCAAAAATTGAAGCTGGCAAGATGGAGCTTTTTGTTACAAGTTTTGAGATTGAAAATATGGTTCAAACGATCAAAGACGTTTCTGAGCCTTTAGCAGCAAAAAATGACAATGGGTTTGTAATCAATCTTGATGGAGCAATGGGCTCTATGTCGCAAGATGAAACAAAGCTTAGACAATGTCTCACAAACTTTTTAAGCAATGGGTTCAAATTTACTAAAAATGGAACCGTTACATTAGATGTAAAAGCTAGGATGGATGGTGACGTTGAATTTATAGATTTTGCTGTGATTGATACTGGTGCAGGCATGAGTCCAGAGGGTGTTGCTAAAGTTTTCGAAGAATATACTCAAGCAGAACGTTCAACATCGGCAAATTATGGGGGCACTGGTCTAGGGCTTCCAATCTCAAAGAAATTTGCAGAAATGATGGGCGGTGATGTGATAGTAACTAGCGAAGAAGGTGTTGGCTCAGTCTTTACCATGTCAGTACCAAGAGAGTGCCCAGAATATAATGAAGATGAGGTTGAGGGTAGCGTAATTAATCTTGATGATCAGGATAATTTAGTGGTATTAGTTGACGATGACGTTGCAATGCACGATTTAATCAAAAGGACAATTTCTAAATTAAATCTAACTTTGCTGGGTGCAACGAATAGTGAAAAAGGAATGGAGCTTATCCGTGAGGTTAAACCAAAACTTATTTTGCTTGATGTATTAATGCCAGGTCGAGATGGATGGTCTCTGTTGAAGGAATGCAAAACAGACAAAGATTTAAAAGATATTCCTGTCATTATGATTAGCCAACTTAACCAATCAAATCTTGCCTCCTCTCTTGGAGCAAATGATTATCTAACTAAACCAATTGACAGGACTCACTTTATTAATACTTTGAAAAGAATAATGGGTACAGACACTCAAAACCAAAAGGTTTTAGTAATTGATGACGATAAGGATGTACGAGAGCTTCTTTCAAGGTTATTAAAAGATGCAGGTTATAGACCAATAGATGCTCGAGATGGAAAAGAAGGTCTTGAAAGAACTAAAGATGAACCATCTTTAATAATTCTAGATTTAGAAATGCCGAGGATGGATGGATTTGAGTTCTTAGATAACTACATCAAAGATGTGCCTGAAGAAAAAAGAGCGCCAGTTCTAGTGTTTTCAGGAAAAGATTTAACTGATGTTCAGGAAGATCTCTTAAGAGAACGAGTGGTAGGTCTAGTTAAAAAAGACGATGTTTCAATGGATAAGCTTTCGCAAATGATTCAAGGGATTATTAAAAGCTAGGAACCTACAAAAGCCTCAATCTTACCAAGCAATCTTTTAAAATCTACTGGTTTAGTATCAAAATCATCGGCTCCACATTCTAGTGCTTTTTGTTTATCAGATTCCAAAGCATGGGCAGTTAAAGCAATTATTGGAATGGAGTTAATAGATTCGTCAGCCTTGGCTTGAATTGTAGCTTCCCAGCCATCTAGAACAGGTAATCCCATGTCCATGAGAACAAGATCTGGTGATTCACTTCTCATCATATCAAGACCTGCTTGACCATCAAATGCCATGATAATTTCATAGCCTCTGCGTGAAAGTCTTCGAGAAAGCATATCTCGATTCATTTCATTATCTTCAACGTATAGTAATTTTGCCATTGTATTAGTCTCCTACTAACTCACTATCAATTAATTTAAATCTATTTCTACCATCCTTTTTAGCTTCATAAAGTCTTTCATCGGCTTTGTTCGTTAAATCAGCAGAGGTTTCAGTCTCTGTTGAAAATGCTACACCGCCACTTGAGCTTACTTTAATATCTGTACCATCAAAATTAACAATATTATTATTAATTTTTTTAATTAGCTTAGTACAAAATTCTTTCGCTTGATCTGGACCAAGGTAAAGAATTGCCAAAAATTCTTCTCCTCCTATTCTACCAACTATGTTTGGCGATGAAATCTCTGCTTGTAATAATTGTGCAAATGAAATTAAAACTGCATCTCCTCCAGCATGCCCATAGTTATCATTAACTTGTTTAAAGAAATCAATATCAAACATTATCGTTGCAAATTGACGATCTTTTGATTGTTTTGAATTCTCCATTGCTTCATCTAAAGCTTCAAAGATTACTCGACGATTATATATTCCAGTCAATTGATCTGTGGTCGCTTGAATATGTAATTTATTTACCAATTCTTTTTCACGCTCACGCCAAAACTTTCTTTCCAATGCTGCTACCACCTTAGCAAGCAAAATAGTTCCGTTGATCGGTTTGGGCAGATAATCTTGAGCACCTAGTTGAATACACTTTGAAATACTATCAACGTCATTAAAAGCTGAAACCATAATTACAGGCAGTGATTCTGAGCTGTGCTCTTTTCTAAATGTTTTCAACAGTTCCAATCCGTTGATGTCTGGCAGTATTACATCCAACAATATTAAGTCTGGTGTTTTTTTAAAAACCTCAGCAATAGCAGTATTGCCATCATATGCAGTTCTACATGAAAGGCCTTGCATAGATAAACGTCTTTGTAGCACCTCGCAATTAGTTACATTGTCATCCACAATTAAAATATCTGATTCTTTAATCTCATCACCAAGAGTGATTGAGTACTCAATGTCGCCTAAAGATTTAAAGAGAGCTTCAGCGGATTCAAGCTGATTAGAGGAGTTATCATTTTTTGGATCAATTGCCTCGCCTCTGATGTAGTCAACAAAATTTTCTATTGCGGTTTCAGTCTCTCTTGCTAGATTTATAATTTGTTGGAAGTCCTCTAATGTGCTTTCTTCAAGATCATCCTCATAATCTTCCATTAAAATCTCACTATATCCAATGATTGCATTCAATGGGGTTCTAAGATTATGACGAAGCTCAGAGTATTCCTCTGGCGACTTTTTCGATGAGTCAGCATTTGCTCCTGTATTTTGGACAAATGCAACCTCATACTGATCAATTAGTTTCGAACAAGACGATTTGATTTGCTCAATTTCATCATCCGATTGCAAGTCTGCTTCAATTAGAACTTTTTCAACCATGTCGACATAATCAAAGATAGCATTTGCAGGCGTTATAAAATCCTGTTTGATTTGTGTAAGAACAATTTCTTCTGCCCCTTTTGATGTTTCTTTTGGAGTGAGTTTGTCCATATTTCTTATATATCCTTTGTTTTGAATGATTCTAGGAAATTTGGACGATGCATAAGATATCCTTGACCAATTTTACAACCTAGATCCAACATCATTTGCTTATCTTCCTCTGTTTCAATGCCCTCGCCAATCATCTCTAACTTAAGATCTTCACAGACTTCTGAAACAAAACTTATAAGTCTAGCTGTTGATGGATCGGAAACATTGAAAGTGAAGTGCTTATCTAACTTCACAACATCAATGGGTAAGTCTCTTACATATTTTAAAGAAGCGTATCCAGCACCAAAGTCGTCTAGAGCAATTTTAATCCCCTTATTTTTTAGAACATTTAATGACTCAGAGGCAACATTTATATCTGCAAGTTCAGCGGTTTCTGTAACCTCAAGACCGAACTGATTAGGAGCAAGTTGATGCTTTTCTACAAATTCTGTAAATATTGAGCAAAATTCAGGATGCATAATTGTATGAGCCGAAACATTTAGGTACAAAGTTGCATCTTTTAAACCTATCTCTTCTTTTACAGCAAGGAATTTTTCAAGTTGCACAAGTGATTCCAAAACAACTAAAGAAAACAGGCTTTCCCCCTCAATTTGGGGAATGATCTGATCGTTTGGTAAAAAGCCACCTTCGCCATCCTTAAGCCTTAAAAGCGCTTCAATTCCAGTAACCTCATTTGTTTCAAGGTCAACTTGTTTTTGATAGGCCAATTCAATTCGTTTATGTTCTATGCAATCAATGGTCTGTCTAAGGGCATCAAGGCCAGATCTTGAAGAGCACAATAGCTCGATTAACATAATGCCATTGGAAGCATCAACAGGAATCATATGCACTCTTGTTCTCATGAAAAAGTTAATTTCCCTTAAAGAGATCTCAATAGGTGTATCGTAATAAAGAGCAATGGAGTCTAAATCACCAAAATTATTAGTGATTTTTTCATCAATTCTTACAACGGAAAGCTCCTCCAACGAATCTAAATTAAAAATATAATTAGCAGCAATATTTGCCCAAGCAATAGAACCATCTAACTCATAAATAATGTATGGACTTGGATGATGCTGGAGAGATTTTGTTAAGTAATTTAGCTCTTGGTCAGTCTGCATCTTTATTTAGCCGTATAGTTTACTTTGTTTAATTTGCTCATCTACAAGCTCGACAAAATCTTCTGCAAATGTAATTTTTATAAATTCCCATATCTCAAGATGTTTAGGCTCTTTAAAAAGAGTTTTAAAAGATATTAACATTGCTGTCCACTCGTCTTCATCAAGCATTCCTATCTTAAATTGATAGAATTGATTTTCTCTTGCTCGTAACATAACACTAAAATAAGTAAGGTATACAGCATTCTCTTCTTTAGTTAGTTCTTCGTTATTCCTGAGCTTTATTTTTGTATCAACAAGAATAGGCTTCATGCCAGCAAGAGCCACTTTTTGATGTGAATCAGCGATATTTTGTCTAGCATTTGCACGCGCAACTCTATTTTGCTCTCTTAATTCTGTGACTAAAAAATAAACGGTAACAAGCACTGTAAATGGTCCGACAGTTTGAAGAACTAATATGATTGTTTCAAAATTCACTTATGAGCTTAATATTTTTTTTATGACTTTAATATAAGGTTTTTTAAGAAGTCGGTAAAGAAACTTATAAATATAAAGATAGTCTTTTAATAATATTTATCGGTGCATTAAGAGTAAAATAAAAATGATTATTTAAAATATTTTATGTACAGTGTAGGTGAACTTACTTTAATAAATAATAAATGAATAAAACTAATACTATTTACGCAATGCTAATTGCATTTTTCATATCTTCGTGTGCTATGCAGGAAACTCCCAGAGATGCTGCATCAGTTTCCACTAAAAATACAAAAACCATAACAAAGCCAAAGATTTCTAAATCCGATGAAAATTCTATCCAAATTACATATGCTCAAATGTCTATGGGTTTTGATTCAGGCTGCAATCCATTTAGAAGCTTTAGTGACGAAAAAAATGAATGTGCCTCATTGCCTGAAAATGTAAAATCTATGGCAATTAAACATTGTGAGTCATTTGATAAAAACGCAGTTTTTCTGGGTAATAAAAAAAACCTGTTGCAAATGACTGTTTCGGTTTTTCGTTGCGAGTAGCTCGCCAATGGTTACAACTAGAATATTAGCGCCCGTAGCTCAGCTGGATAGAGTACTTGGCTACGAACCAAGGGGTCGGGAGTTCGAATCTCTCCGGGTGCGCCAAATATTATTTAGGGTTGTAAAACTTCAACGTTGAATCTTTGATTGAAAATAATCTGACCAAAAAAATATCTTTTAAGTAATTTTGATATTGACGCCATGGTGACTTCTTCCCTTGTTTAGGCAATTTATCTAGAGCTCTTTGAACATACCCCGAAGTGAAGTCAATATATTCATCATCTACAATTGCATTTGGATCTTCCTCAGGAATGCAAGTTGATACTCCCTGCTTATCCATTTGATTTAAAAGTCTGCATACATACTCACAGGTAAGATCAGCTCTTAGAGTCCACGAAGCATTCACATAACCAAAAGAAAATGCAAGATTTGGCACTCCACTAAGCATCATTCCCTTATATGAAAGTTTTTTATGAGGCTCTACTTTAACGTTATCTATCGATACATCTATATCATTCAAAGCATTAATCTCTATACCTGTAGCAGAAACAATAATATCTGCCTCAATCAATTCGCCCGACTGAACAAAGATTCCTTTCTCATCAAATCTATCAATAACGTCAGTAACAACTGAAGCTTGACCATTTTTAATTGAATTAAAGAGGTCACTATCTGGGACAAGACACATGCGCTGATCCCATGGGTTATACCTTGGAGTAAAGTGTTTTTCTACATCAAAATCATCACCCAGCTCCTCACGAACCATATTAATTAGTCTTTCTTTGACTCTAGCAGGATATTTTCTTGACAAGTAAAAGCCTAAGCTGGTTCTGAGTACATTTTTCCATCTAATTAGAAAATAAGTTAATCGAGTTGGAAATATTTTATTTAATGCATTGCTCCATGAATCTTCTCCTGGAGCAGACACAACATAGCTAGGAGATCTTTGTAACATAGTTACATGCTGAGCTTTCTCAGCAATGGCTGGAACTAAAGTTACGGCTGTTGCCCCGCTACCGATGACAATAACTTTTTTATTAGTGTAGTCCATGGATTCATCCCAAAATTGAGGATGAATAAGGCTGCCTTGAAATTGATCTTGATTGGGGAATAAGGGCATATATGGCTTGTCATAACTGTAGTAGCCGCCACATAAAAATAAAAAATTACAGGTCATAGATTCTTGTTGCCCATCACTCATAATTGTTAATTCCCATATTGATTTTTCAGACACCCAATTTGAAGAAATTACTTTTTGATTAAAAAGGATTTTTTTTCTTAGATCATATTCATCAACTGTTTCATTGAGGTATTCAAGTATGGAGGGACCATCAGCAATTGATTTTTTGTGGATCCATGGTTTAAATCTAAATCCCAGGGTATGCATATCAGAATCTGAGCGGATGCCTGGATATTTAAATAAATCCCATGTCCCGCCAAGCGATTCTCTGCCTTCTAAAATTACAAATGATTTATTAGAGCAACTTTTTTGCAGGTTATAACCAGCTGCAATACCGGAAATACCAGCCCCTACTACTACAACATCTTTATGCATTAAAGCTCCTTATTTTCCTTCTCGTGAAGCATCTCTAATTGATTTAAATTCATTACCATCATACCAATTTGGCCATTGTTGACTATTTGCTAGCTCATTACTAATGTTAAAAATTACATCTATGGATTGATTCAACCCATCTAAATCCCACGATTCATCATATTCATCTGCCACACCATGATAAGCATCGAGACGATATTGCTCCTCAATCATAAATCCAGCTTCCTTTCCACCCTCAACAAGATCAAACCCGCCGTCAGCATAAAGAACAGGAACCCCCCTTTTTGCAAAACTTATATGATCCG
>Ga0222719_10003060_pt1 | contig 14991 bp, 12 predicted proteins | sample C33_34DmetaG_FD_165039 | JGI IMG/M metagenome (GOLD analysis project Ga0222719, IMG submission 165039) | Estuarine water microbial communities from San Francisco Bay, California, United States - C33_34D | ecosystem: Environmental > Aquatic > Marine > Unclassified | place: USA: California...
TCAGATGACGATTTTCGCTCCAACCTTCATTCTGGAGGAAAAGCTGCTAAAGTAAAAATTACTCAACAAGAAAGAAAGATTGCTAAGCAAGCTACTAAGGCTATGGGTCTAAATATTGCTGGAGTTGATATATTGAGATCTAATGAAGGTCCAAAAGTGTTAGAAGTTAATAGCTCACCAGGACTGCAAGGAATTGAAAGTACTAATAATATTAATGTTGCATCTTTAATTATAGATTACCTTGAAAAGAAGCTGGGGCTCTCTAAGATTGCAAACTAGTATGATGGTGGAGCCAGACGGGATCGAACCGACGACCTTCTGGTTGCAAACCAGACGCTCTCCCAACTGAGCTATGGCCCCACTGATAAACTCTTATAGGGCAAGAGAGAAAATTCCTCAACAAAAATTATTATTAAATATTTAAACTCTTTTGTAACCGGCAATTTTTTTTGTTGTTGGGCTTTTGCTGATTTCTTTTGATGATTTTAATGTTTTTAAAAAATAATCAGCCATAAGATTAGTTATACCCCAGTTATAGTTCTCATTATGAAAATGATGTTGCATATGTGCTTCTTTTAAACTTTTTCCAATTTTTGTAATTGGTTTGTACTGCATTGAATGATGAGCAAGATGTACCCATTCATAAAAAAGATAATATAAAAAAGTTGAAAAGATTGGGACTAAAGCAGTCTTAAAGCTTAGACATAATATAGAGTAAAAAATATATGTTTGAATGAATAAAGTAATAATTGCTAAGGCAGGGGCAAACTGAAGATCAATATCTTCAGGATCTGCATGATGACCATGATGCAATTTTATTTGAAATTTTCTAAACCAATTATTTTTATATGTAAGTTCCCTATGAAGAATAAATTTATGCGCATACCACTCATAGAATGGTGCCAAAAAAATTACTAAAATCATTAAAGGCCATTTGCTCCAAAGATCGAAGTAATTAACAAGAAAGCCAGTGAAAAAAGTAAATACAAAAAGATACCTTATTGTATGATGAGCAAAAAAATTCTTAAAAACTATAAACAATTTTAAAAACTAATCCCTTAAGAAGACAGGAGAATTTTCAGAAGATTCTTCCGATGAAAAATAATAACCATCAGAGTTAAAATTATTTAATTTATCCTCTTTTATTTTATTTTTTAAAATCCAAGCAGCCATTAATCCGCGAGCTTTTTTTGCGTAAAAACTAATAATCTTGTATTTACCTTTTGAGAAATCTTTAAATACTGGTGATATAACATTAGTTGTTTCCTTAATATTCTTAACTGAGTCGAAATATTCATTCGAAGCTAGGTTAATAATTGTATTTGATTTTATAGATTTAAGATCTTTTACTATTTCGTTACAAATTTCTTGTCCCCAAAACTCATATAGATTTTTACCTTTATTAGTTTTTAACTTTGTACCCATCTCTAATCTATAGGGTTCAATAATGTCTAAAGGTTTGAGTAAACCATATAATCCAGATAGTAATCTTAGATGGTTTTGAGAGTATTCAAGATCTTTTTTCTCAAAATTATCTATATCCAAACCTTGATAAACATCACCTTTAAAAACAAATATTGCCTGTCTTGAATTATCGGTCTCTTTTTTTAGCCCTTTCCAGGATTTGTATCTATCGCTATTCAACGAGGCTAATTTATCGCTTATATTCATAAGGCTTGATATCTCATCTGGTTTTTTTTCTTTTAAACTATTTATGAGAGTCTTTGATTTTGACAATAAGCTCGGAACAGAATGAGATATATTTATTGTAGGTCGCTCGTAATCAAGAGTTTTTGCTGGTGAAAGTAAAATTATCATAATTATTATTATCTCAATCTAATTAAATTTATTCAATAAATTTTTTATTTTAAAACTAAATTTTTTTCATTTTTTCTTAAAAAGAAGCTTTTCTATATATAGTATAGAATTAGTGTAATGAACACAAAATATAGTATTACTCATTCAATAAACGAATAATTAATTTGTTAAGATAATAAATTTAAGATAAATACTAAAAAAATCAAATTGTATTATTTTTTGTAAAAGCGTTTTCATTATGCAAAATATGTAATAAAAGTTGTTTTTAACTCTAAATAATATTATATGATTAGCACTTATTATTTATTCCGGGGAGGATTATTTATGAAAAAACTAGTTTCATTTTTTTTAATTTTTGCTTTTGCAATTATTTCTTTTTATTCCCAAAACGTCTCTGCGCAAAGTAGTCGTTTAGATATCGAAGAAATTGTTGTTACAGGTACTAAAAGAGAGATTGGTCAGCAAGACGCAGCTATTGCAGTGTCTGCAATATCTGAGCAAGCTTTTAGAAATACATTTGCTAATGATGTTCCATCATTGAGCACGCTTGTTCCTAATTTAACACTTACTACACAGCCTGGATTTAATGCTGTGTCAGGTGGTATTAGAGGTACAGGTAGTGTTTCAATTCTTGTTACTGAAGATCCATCCGTTGGTTTTTTGATTGATGATTTTGGGATTAATCACGTTCAAGCACAATTTGTTGAAATGTTCGATATTGAACAAATCGAAGTTTATCGTGGTCCGCAAGGTACATTGTTTGGTAAGAATTCAACCGGTGGTGTTATTTCTGTTACTACCAAGAAACCTGTTCTAGATGAATATTCCGGTGAATTTAGTGCGCTACAAGGTCAATACGACTGGAATGAAGGAAGTATAAATAAATTTAAACTTGCTTTAAATGTTCCGATTGTTGAGGGTAAATTGGCGATGAGAATTGCAGCTATATGGGATAAAAATCAAGGTTTTTATACTAATTCAAAACCTGCTGGTGTTTATAGTTCTTCTGGTCCTTTTATTGCTGGTGATCCAACTGATGGAACTAATCTATCAAACATAGGTGATGGTGGTGATTTAGGCGGTAAAGATGTGATGGCCGCTAAGATCAAATTCTTATATGAGCCAAATCCTTCTTATTCAGCTCTTCTTACTTTTGAAATTAGTAAAGATGATTCTGCTACTCCTGCAGCGGTTAACGAAACTGAATGTCCAAGTAGCATGTTATTCTGTCTAATAGGATTTCCAGGTGTAGCTACTCCTTCTCCAAATTGGGGCGATAAAGCATGGGATAATGTTTTTGAAACCGGTGAAAGTGATCACTGTAATTCAGGTATTTCTATTTGTAAGGGTCATAGAATGGATACTAGAGGTGTTTATCTAAACCAAACATTTGCTATTGGTAATAACCTAACACTTAAATCTATTACTGGTTATAGAAATCATAAAGAGCTAAATGCTAGTACTTATACTGGTGAAGCTTTTGCAAGTTTATATGATGCATCAAGAAACACTGATAGAGATCAAATGCAACAAGAATTCCGTCTAACTAGTGAGTATGATGGTCCATTTAATTTTACTGCTGGTGTGAGTTATGCTGAAGATAATCTAAATTATAATAATTATGCTGCTGTTGGCTTATCTTGGTTCTTTGGACCAGGACAGGATTGGTTGCATTATGATTATACTGGCGCTGCTAGTAATCAAGATAGAGTAAGTAAAGCTGCGTATTTTGATTTTACTTATGAGCTTAATGATCAGTGGAGAATTTCTGCTGGTGTTCGTGAAACTCAAGATGAGAAAAACTTTATTCGTGAACAAGGATCTAATGGTGTAAATGCCCTTGGAAGACCAAACAATACAATTAGTACTTTTGGTGCAACAAGGGATGATGATCTACCTCAGTTTAATTCTGGCCTTGATTGTTCAACTAGAGCAATTTGTATTGATAATGTTGATGATTGGAGTGAAACAACATACAGGTTCGTTGTAGATTATACTATGAATGAAGATGTTATGTTTTATGCTTCACTAGCTACTGGTTTTATGGCTGGTGGTTATACTGAGACATGTTCAACTGATTATTCTTGTGCTTATCCTTATGATCCTGAGACTAATACTAATATTGAATTAGGAATGAAGGGCGACTTTATGGATGGCCGTTTAAGATTTAATGTTAATGTTTTCAATACAGAATTTGAGGATCTTCAAAGAAACCAAGTTCTTCCTTTACCAGGACCACCTTTCCAGGAAACTGTGAAAGTTAATGCTGGTAAATCAACAAATAAAGGTATTGAAATTGAAATGAATTATCTTGTAACTGATAATTTCCGTATTGATGCTAATCTAGCTACTCAAGATCATAAATATGATGTATTTGTATGGGATGAAACTCCAAATGATGGTATTGACAATCCAACAGATTTCAGTGGCTTTCAGCTTCCTTTCTCTCCAGAGCTAAGCTGGGGTCTATCAATGACTTATGACCAAGAGTTGGCTGGAAATGGTTCGCTAACATATAATGTTACAGCAAACTATCAAGATGAAGCTCAAACTCAACCTACAAATCCAATTTATAGTCAGCTCGAAGACAGAACACTTGTTAACGCAAATGTTACTTGGAGAGATGTTGAAGATAGATACTGGGTTACTGTTTATGGTAAGAATCTAACTGATGAAACACACAGAGTAGGTTCAAATAGTGTTGCTGGTTTATGGAACTTTACTCTTTATGGTGCTCCATTAGAGTATGGTGTCGAGGCTGGATATCGCTGGTAGTTAACTAGAAAACTATGTATTAAAACCCCGTTTATAACGGGGTTTTTTTATGTTTTTTTAAAAACTTTATTTTTATTATCATTTAAAAAATATAATTTTTATATAAATTAAATTTTATTTATTAGAGGATCAAAATGGATCGTAAAGCAGAGTATAATAAGATAGCTGAAAAAATAGTTGGTCATGTAAAGAATGGGACTACTGATCAAGCTGAAGGTGTTATATCTATTCCAACATCAGATTACACGTGCAAAGATCGCTGGAATTCTGAAATGAAAAATATTTTTCAGACCTTGCCTTTAATGGCAGCGATGACAATTGAGATGCCAAATCCTGGCGATTATAAATCTTTAGAGATAACTGGAGTTCCAGTATTAATAACTCGAGATAAAAATGGGGATGTAAATGCATTTAGGAATGTTTGTACCCACAGGGGAGCAATTATAGCTGAACCTGGGACAGGAAATAAGAGTAGATTTTCTTGCCCATATCATGGTTGGACATATACAAACACTGGTTCATTAATGGGGGTTACGGACAAAGAAAAGTTTGGAGAGTTCGATACCAGTTGTTTTGGTTTAGCTAAATTACCATGTAAAGAATTAGGTGGAATGATTTTTGTTTCACTCTCTAAAAATGAAGATATTAATTTTGAAGAATTTCTCGACGGGATGCTTCCAGAAATTGAACACTTTAAATTAGAAGATTGGTACTATCATGGTTACAAAGTTATAGAGGGAGCAAATTGGAAGATAGCTTTTGATGGTTACCTAGAGGGTTATCATTTCGATACGGCCCATAAAGATACTATCGCCAATATGACAATGAATGATATTATGGATTTTAGTGCATTTGGCCCGCATTTAAGAATTGCATTTGCTTCTACTAATATCGAAGAAATTTTTGATCTACCAAAAGAGGAATGGTGGAAAAAAGAAGGTAGTGGTGTTGATTTTGTAAGAACAATTTTTCCCAATATAGCTATTTCGTTGGGATTAGGAATTGGACAAATTGCTCAAATCCTTCCCGGTAAAACACCTAATGATAATACAACAATATTGCATTACCTTGCTCCGCAGCCCCCAAAGACTGATGAAGATTTAGCTGAGCTTGATCAAAATATGGAGTTTTTAAGAAATGTGGTTAATGATGAAGATTATTTACTTGGCATAGAAATTCAAAAAGGACTTAACTCACAATCAAACGATAGTGTTCTATTTGGTAGAAATGAAAAAGGTAATCAATTTTTTCATAAATATGTTGATTATTATGTCGATGATAATATCAAAGAGCCACCAAAATTATAATCAAATTTCTTAGGGGATTTTCATGGATAAAGTTGAGAATAATAGAAAAATAATTGAAACATATTATGAATCCATAGCAAGTGGTGATTTCGAGACAGTCATATCTCTTATGCACGAGGATGTTGTTTTCAATATAGTAGGGGAAACTCCCTATGCAGGTTTGTGGGAAGGAAGGGATAATATATATGGTATTTTAGTTCCTGCAGTAGTTTCAAATTTTAAAGAAGGTAGTGTCAAATTTGCTGAAAGATGGAATGTTATGTGTGTTGATGAGAATAGAGCCACAGGCCTTATGAGCGCAAAAGCAGAAGCTCATGATGGTAAAAAGTTAGATATGACCTATTGCCATATTTTAAAATTTAATGAAAACCAAATAATTGAGGTACATGAATTTTTTGATACGGCCCAAGGCGAGCGTTTATTTAATAATAATAATTTAAATGGGCATTCTGGAAAACTAGGCCCAATGAATTATTAAATAATTATATTAAAGAATTTTTATTATCTGTTGTACTTTTCAATGAATTTATCGATAGTTTGGTGAAAATGTCTAACTCTGATCTCTTGTTCACATAAGATACCACCTTTAAAGCTATCTGATTTAGAACCCCATTGCATGGTTTCCATGTTTGAACCATCCTGAGCCAAAACATTATTAAATACAGGAGGAAAAGTTCCTTCAAATGCTTCATCATATAGCTCAGGTCCATTACCTTTATATATTTTATGCGGCCTTCGGGGTGGTAATTCATTATTGTCTATATTATTTATGAGAATAAAGAAATCATAGTAACATTTGTCAGGATCAGTGGGGTGTGGTCTATACCTAAATACGTTGCCAGCCTCAGGCTTGTTGGTAAATACAGCGCTTGGAAAGAAAAAATAATGATATTGATGGACTAACTGCTCATCATTCATATCTCTATAATAAGTTATTGTATCTTCTTCTGCCCTTCTTTTATTTATGTAGTAAAGATGTAAATCTTTTGCAACACCCTTATAACCCTCATCAATATCTTGCATTTTACCTACTGAACGATCCCCCATCATTTCAGATCGTAGAGGCGTGAAGGTTTCTCTATCTTCCACGACTTCACTAACAGTTTCATTAAAGTTAATCATACGTGAATGATTTCCAGAAATTTCAATTGGCACATCATGACCTTCTCCAAATTGAACCATATCCGGATGAAGTGCTGTAAAATGATAGCTTTCATTGAATGCATCTACGGCATGCTTCCAATTACCGTTCCATTCAAATGTTTGATAGTCAATAAGAGCCCAATTTTCAAAATTATAACTCTCTAAATGTTCACCGTAGTCTGATAAATAATCTTTTAACGATATACAATCTGGATCCATATTAATCCAGAGCCATCCTCCCCATGTGTCAATTTTAACTTCAGAAAGGCCCAATTCTTCGGCAGGAACTCCGTTTTCGAACTGTTTATATAATTCTGGAGCAAAAACAGAATTTAGTGTTCCGTCGTTATTCCATTTCCAACCATGAAATGGGCAGGAAAAAGTATCAAGTTCTCCAGACTCGAGAGTGCATAGCTGATTTCCCCGATGTTGACATACATTATAAAATGCTCTTATTTTACTATCATTTCCTCTAACAATAAGAAATGACTCCTTACCTATTGAATGTGTAATAAAAGAACCATCAAATTCTAATTCTGACTCTCTGTGAACTACTTGCCAAGTTTTAGTCCAAACGGAATCCCACTCTTTCTGCATAAACTCTCTAGAATAAAATCTTTCACCATCTAGTTTTTCGTGGCCTAAGTCCGGAATTGGTTTTCTAGGAATAAAAGGCTCAGCTTTAAAATCCCTTTTTGTTGGATTTTCTCTCTCTATGAAATCTTTTTCAATTTTTGCCATCATCAAAGCCTACAATTTATAACCTAATTACAATTTATATATCATAAACTGTCAACATGGTTTTTGAATTAGATACTCACTTTAGCGGATGGTTATTCTTCTAACCAGTGCGGATGAATATAAGTTATATGATTGTAATTTATAATTCTTGGATAATAATACACTTAAATTAACTGATTATTTTATCTGAGTTTCCCCAATTGTTATCAATTACTTAGATAATAATAATCAAATAGGGGAGCCGTAAAATGCGTTTTTTTAAATATAACTTATCATTAATTTTTTCATTTTCTTTGTTGTTAGGATCTATGCCAACATACTTAAATGCAATTATTGATATTATTCAACTTCTTCCTGATGATGCCAAAGAAATTATTATAAAAAATATTAAATAATGTTATCCTTGAGCAATCACATTTATTTATAGGGTGAGGTTGAACAAATTTTATATGCTATTATAATTAACTTAAATAAAATAACAAAAATAATTTTTTTATTAACAGATATTAGGGTGAGGTAAATGGTTTTAAAAATAAATAATTTAATATTAATTTTATCATTATCAGTTTTATTGCTTATTTTTTCTTCAATTAAAGTTTTCGCAGATGAAAATGTTAGTGCAACTGAAGAAACTGAGGCTGATATTGAAGAGATATTAGTAACAGCTAATAGGACTGAACAATCGATAAATGATGTATCACAGGCTGTTCAGGCTTTATCTGGGGATGATCTACAAGATCTTCAAATAACCGATTTTGAACAAATGATTGATCTTATTCCTGGTGCTGTTCAAAACTCATCAATCAGTCAAGGAAGTAATGTGTATTCTATAAGAGGTGTTGCTTCTGCCGAAACTGACGGTGATGCAACTATTGGTTATTATTTAGATAATTTTGCCTTTTCTTTACCTGGCCGTCCTTATGCTCCTGTAACAGATATTTATGATACTGAAAGAGTTGAGGTTTTACGAGGTCCATCAGGAACTCTATATGGATTAGGCTCACTTGGCGGAACTATAAAAGTTATTACAAAAGATCCTGTAATAGGCGAATTTGAAGGATCTTTCAAAGCAACTTTAGCAGACATTGATGATGGTGATAGCAGTCATACTGGTGATCTTATGTTAAATATCCCTTTATCCGAAAATGCTGCCTTAAGAGGAGTTCTAAGTATTAAGGATATAGGAGGTTGGGCTGAAATTATTCCTTCTAATCAAACAAACGGTAATCCATACGATGGAATAACTGGTCGTTTGAAATTATTAGTGGAACCAAGTGAAGATTTAAGTATTAAGTTAACATATTGGCATCAAGACTCAGAACAGAAATTTGCTAATAGACTTACTTATCCGAACCCTCCTGCAATCGATAATACATTTGGTGAAACTTACTCTGATTTTACTATTTATGTAGCAGATATAGAATATGATTTAGGTTTTGCTACATTGCAAAGTACCACTGGCTATATGGAAAATACTGTTATTTCAAACAATGGTGGCTTTATTCCGGGTATAGGAAGCTTTTCCTCTCTATGGCCTTTAGAGTCAGAGAATTTCAACGAAGACTTAAGACTAATATCAAATGGCGATGGTGCATGGAGCTGGATTGTTGGTCTTTTTTATCAAGATGGTGAAACATTTGGTGGTCAAGATGTTCTTCTGCCAGACTTTGGTTTTAATTCAATTAATGCATCAAATTTACTATCAAGTGAATCATGGGCTGTTTATGGTGAAGCAAGCAGAACTTCTGCTGATGAAAAATGGGTTGTTACAATTGGTGGAAGATTCTATGAGGAAAAAAGAAGTTTTAATGAAAACAGTGCTGTTGAGTTATTACCATTAATCACAGGTGCGCCTGAACCAATAATAACTAATACAGTAGGTGTTGATAGCGCAACGAATGATACTTTTAATCCTCGCTTAAATATTGCTTATTATCCTAATGATAATTCTATGGTTTACTTTGAAGCTGCTAAAGGTTTTAGAAGTGGTTCAATTACATCTACATCTATCATGACAGCATCAAATGGAACATTAGGTGGAACAAATTATGATAATGCATCTGAACCTGATACACTATGGAATTATACTTTAGGTGGAAAGTGGGATTTAGGATCTATTCAAATTGATCTTGCAGCTTTTTTCTATGATTGGGGTGATGCACAAATAGAAATTTCACCTGCTCTTCAGTCTATTGTTATTCCTATTGGCGATATTGAAGGTAGAGGCATTGATTTGACTATTGCTTGGGATACACCTGTTGAGGGATTATCTTTATATTTCTCAGGAAATACAAATGACATTGAACTTGATAATGTCGATGATGCCATTCAAGCTAAAAATCCATTTATGGCAAATGGAAGCCAACTACCAGGCACAGCTAAAACGACATATTCTATAAGATCTGATTATGCAACTGAGATGGATAATGGAATGACCTTTAACGCAAATGCATTGTTTAGCTATCGTGATAAAGTTACAAGTGTTTTTGATGGTCGTGTATCCGAGGATATTGAATTACTCTCAGGTAGTGTAAGTGTTTCAAGAGATAGTTGGAAGGTAGGAATATTTGGCCGCAATCTACTTCAAGAAGAAGGCCCGTCAGGAATGACTGGTGGTCAACATATTATACCTTTTCCAAGAACTTTAGGTGTATCATTTGATAAAAACTTTTAGAGGCCTTTAACAAAAGATAAAAAGGCCAAGAATCATAGGATTTTTGGCCTTTTTTATTAATTATAAGGGGGGGTAGAATGGTAAAGATTAAGCCACATCATGTTCATTTGATTTGTAATGCTAAGTATCATGATACGGATTTTGCACGCTCAGAATTGGTAAATTTATTTTCTGAACACGATGATTTAGGGGTTTCAATATCACAAGACTATAGTGATTTTTATAAGTTTAACGACTCAGATTTATTAATTACGTATACTTGCGACCTCTCTCCAGCGCAGGAAGAAGTAGATACACTAAGGGAATTCCTGAATAATGGTGGAAAATGGTTTGGTTTGCACGGTACTAACGCACTTATTGAGTTTGTTGGAGAAATGCAAATTGTTGATGGTCTTGAAATTCCAGGTAAAACTGATACTCCAAATAAAAATCCTGAATTAATGAAATTATTGGGGAGCCGTTTTATAGCTCATCCTCCGAATATGACCATTAAAGTAAAGGTCAATGATAAGTCTCATCCTATAACAAAAAATTTAGAAGATTTTGAAATTTTTGATGAGCCTTATTATTGTGAATTTTCAGATGGTATAAAAATTCTCTTGGAATCTAGATATACAGATGATGCTGATGCTTATGTTAGTTCATCTTGGAAAGAAGATATTCCAAGACCTCAGATGTATTTGCATAAAGTAGGTAAAGGGGGTGTATTATATCTGATGCTCGGCCACTGCAGAGGTAAATATGATATGCGACCTTTTATGGATGAATGCCCTGTCGATAGAGGTGGTTGGGAAAGTGAAATATTTTATGAACTACTTAGACGTGGTATAAAATGGGGTATAAACAAAATATAGGTGCAACTATGAAAATGTATGATTATCCTGCTCCAAATGCTCAAAAAGTTAAAATTTTTGCTCATGAAAAAGATATCACAATTGAATATATTCAAGTTGATTTACTCAATCATGAATTAAGAACTCCTGAAATGCTAAGTAAGAATCCTATGGGAACTGTACCTTTCTTAGAATTGGAAGATGGTGAAGTTATTCGTGAGTCCAGGGCTATAATAGAATATTTAGAAGGAATTAAAGATTCTCCTAATATGCTTGGAAATGATCCGCTTGAGAGAGCTAGAATACATGAAATCGATCGATTAGCAGAACTTGGTTTAATGATTGAGCTTGCTCATTATGTTCATAACATTTCACCATTTTTTGCAGATAAAGGCCCTCAATCTAAAGAGGCAGCTGAGATGGCTTTAAATTGTTATAAAAAGAATTTACATATTTTAGAAGACACAATAAATGGAGATGAATTCTTAATTTTTAATCGTCCTACAGTTGCTGATTGTACTCTATTTTCAACCTTTACCTTTGCTGAAAGTATTGGTGTAACAAACCAAAATAGTTTTAAGAAAATAATGAGTTGGCATGAAAAATTCGGAAAAAGAAAAAGTGCGGAATCATAAAAAAAATAATAATTTTAAAAAAGCTTTTGAAAATCGTTCAAAACCTTATTTTAGTGAAATAATAAATAATGATGATATTCCCCCACCTAATGCAATAAACGAGGTCTCAAACATTTTTTTAGGTGATCTTGATATAAAAAGGGACCGTTATTTTTCAATCGATTTTGCTAATTTAGAAGAGAAATATATTTGGAACAAAGTTTGGCAATTTGCCTGTAGAGAAGAAGATATTCCATCTATAGGCGATTACTATGTATACGATATACTTGACTGGTCAATATTAATAGTAAGGTCTGAGGAAAACAAGATTAATGCTTTTATCAATTCTTGCCTTCACAGAGGAACGCAAATTAAGCCATCAAACTCATGTGGGTATTCAAAATCTTTACGATGCCCTTTTCATGGATGGGAATGGAAATTAAATGGTGATTTGGTTGATATTCCTTGCGATTGGGATTTTCCTCATATTAATAAAGACGAGGCCAAACTTAACAGAGTTAAAGTTGATACATGGGGAGGCTTTATTTTTATAAATTTAGACAGCAATCCTATTTCATTGAAGAAATATTTATCAGTTTTACCCAATCATTTTAAAACTTGGAATATGGCTAAAAGACGAAAGGCTGCGCATGTTGCTAAAATCGTTCCATGTAATTGGAAATTTGCAGTAGAAGCTTTTCTTGAGGGATATCATGTTAAAGAAACTCACCCCCAAGCACTTCCTTATACTGGAGATGTAAATTGTCAGTATGATTATTGGGGTGATCATATAAGTAGAATGATGTCTGGTTTAGGTGCACCAAGCCCTAATTTAGATACAGATAATATCTCTGATGAAGACACTATAGAAAGTATGAAAGATTTGGTTTCATATTTAGATGGAGATTTAAATCAAAATACAAATAAAATAAAACCAAGAGAGTTTTTAGCTAAATCAATGAGAGATATTTTAACTAAGTCTACAGGTGTTGATCATAGTAAATTCTCTACCTCTGAAATAATAGATGCTATTCAATATTTTGTTTTTCCAAACTTTATTCCTTGGGCTGGTTATGGTGTTCCAATAGTTTATAGATTTCGACCTAACGGCTATGATCCAGATAGTTCAGTGTTTGAGGTAATATTACTTTATGAAAGTTCAGATGAAAATGCAGAGAGTAATCCCTATATAAATTGGCTAGAACCCGGTGATAGTTGGACAAAGGCAGAAGAGCTTGGGGGGCTTGGAGTTCTTTTTGACCAAGACGAGGCAGCATTTAAAGCAGGCCAAAATGGATTGAAAGCCTCTTCAAAAAAAGGCTCAACTTTTTCTTTATATCAAGAAAGTAGAATTCGTCATTTTCATAAAACTATAGATAATTATATTGAGAAAAATTAATTTGTATTTATAAATTTACGTAAATATGATACCTCAATTGAAAAAAGGGGATTTACAAAACTTTTTGGAAAATTTTTCAAAATTAAATCTATTAATAAATGTCCATTCAAAACAATAATAAACCTATTACTATTTCGACTTTGAGGAAGTTAAAAAAAACAGGTGAGAAATTCAGTTGTTTGACTTCTTATGAATCTACTTTAGCTCAAAAAATAAGTGAGGCTGGTGTAGAGGTTATACTTGTTGGGGATAGTTTAGGGATGGTAATACAAGGTCATGATAGTACTATTCCGGTAACTATGGATCAGTTAATTTATCACCTTGATTGTGTTGCTCGAGGGAATGTTAACTCTCATATAATGGCTGATATGCCTTTTATGAGTTACTCTACAGATGAATTAGCCTTAGAGAATGCAACAAGATTGATGCAAAATGGTGCTAATTCAGTAAAAATCGAAGGAGGGTCTTGGATATGTAAAATGACAAGTACTCTTGCTGAGAGAGGTATACCTGTTTGTGCACATATGGGATTAACTCCGCAATCAATTAATAGAATTGGTGGATATTTTGTTCAGGGCAGGGATACTAAAAAGAGACAAAAACTTATTGAAGAGGCTCAATCATTAGAAAGTGCTGGAGCTGCAATGTTACTTTTAGAATGTGTTCCTAATGACTTATCAAAAGAGATTACAAATTTATTAAAAATACCAGTTATAGGAATTGGTGCAGGCCCTGAAACAGATGGTCAAATTATGGTAATACACGATTTACTTGGAATTACATGTTTAGAGAAACCTCCAAAATTTGTAAAAGATTTCCTTAAAGGCTCTTCATCTGTAGAAGCGGCTTTAAAAAAATACGTTAAAAGTGTTAAAACAAAAAAATTCCCATCAAGGGCTCATACTTTTTATTAAAATGGAAATTATTAATAACGAGAATCAGGCCAAAGAGGTTTTGAAAGATTTCAGTGATACTGCTCTTGTTCCAACTATGGGTAATTTGCATAGCGGCCATTTAAGTCTTGTAGATAAAGCTAAAGAAGTTGGGAAAACAATTATAGCCTCTATTTACGTTAACCCTCTTCAATTTGGTATTAATGAAGACTTTGATAGTTATCCAAGAACGCTTCATGATGATTTATCTAAGTTGGAACAAGCTGGTTGTGATTTTGTTTTCTGTCCTTCAGAGAATATTCTTCAAAATATTCAAAAATATAAAGCTCCTGATATAAGTAAAAAATTATGCGGGAAAAGTAGACCAACCCACTTTGACGGTGTTGTCACAATTGTAAGAAAGTTATTTGAAGTTTTAAATCCTAATTATGCGGTTTTTGGGCTCAAGGATTATCAGCAATTTTTAATAATTAAAAAATTTTTTAAAGAACATAATTTTCAAATTAAAATTTTAGGCAGTCCAATTATAAGAGAGGAAGATGGTTTAGCTATGTCATCAAGGAATAATTTATTAACCCCTGAGGATAGAAAAATTGCTCCAAGAATTTATGAACAGTTAACCTCAATTAGAAATAATATAAATAATAAAACTCATAATGAATTAATAGTAAATTCTATTGAGGCTTTTAAAGAGGATGATATTTTTCCAGAATATCTATCAATTCTTAATCCTGAAACTTTAGAAGATGCAGGTGAGAATGATGAATCAGTATTGATTGCTATTGCGGTAAAAT
>Ga0222719_10003061_pt1 | contig 14989 bp, 7 predicted proteins | sample C33_34DmetaG_FD_165039 | JGI IMG/M metagenome (GOLD analysis project Ga0222719, IMG submission 165039) | Estuarine water microbial communities from San Francisco Bay, California, United States - C33_34D | ecosystem: Environmental > Aquatic > Marine > Unclassified | place: USA: California...
AGGATATTTTCTCTGCCATTTTCTCCGTGTATTTTTGCTAATTTGGGATCGCTGAAATAAGTCCAAAAACCAATTGCAAAATCATGCGGGTCTGTTAATTCAGCTTTACCACCAATACCGTTAGATTTATTGTCTAAATAATAATAAAATTTAGGTTCAATGGGTATAGAATTATCTTTTGATAAATATTCTCTAATGCCACCGACATAAGAGGATACCTGTGGTTTCCCGAGACCCAAACACTCAAATACAGTTAATTCGTACCCCCCGCCATTACAATTGTTGCAACCAACGTCACAAGAATTATATAATATATTTATTTCTCTATCAGATAGTTGTTGTGGAGTTTGTACTTCTACAATAGTTGATTTTACATATTCGAGAGGTACATTTCTAAATTTGACTTCATTTTCCAAGACATCCCATAAATTCCAATAAGCATCTATTGATGTACCTACTATAAGTTTTACAGGCCTTTTTGTGTATTCATTTGTAATTAAATCCTTACAATTTTCAATATTAGCTTTATAATGCATTTCAACAAATTCAACCCAAGCAATTATTGTATGATCCCAGCATTTTCTAGGTTGATTTCTATTTAAATTTAATACCATAAAATCATCATCATTATATTTAAAATATGTCCTAGCAATACTTTTTGGTATAGGATAATAAGAGTTTGTATCAAATCCGTGTGGAAAAGTATAAATTGGTAAGTCATTTTTAATTCCCAATTTTCTGGCAATATCCTGCCAATAAGGTGTAAAAGCAATTATAGCATCAAAATGTTTATTTAATAATTCAATATATGCTTTTTTTTGATAAGGGTATACTTGGTCCATGTATGAAACAAGTTTAAAGTTTTTTCTTTCACTATTACATTCATTTATAATAGTACTTGTTAATGCTGTCGTAATTATATTGTCATTAAATATTATGATTATATCTTGTGGATTTTTTTTGATATAATCGCCAATTTCTTTTTCTCCAAATCCACTTCGTTTAGGATTTTCAGTTGCCATTGCATCATGTATCTTTACATTTTTTGGAATATTATCACGTAGACCTTTACCATTAGTATTGGAAACATTTTGAAAACCGTAAATAGTTAAATCAATATCTTTATATTCTCCTAAATATTTTGCAATATAATATACAACTTTGGAATATCCATTACTTGTACCTATAGGATAAGTCCCACATAACATAACTCGTGTTTTGTTTTTCTCTGGTGGAGTCCACCAGTTAATAGATTTTTTTTCGGTTTCTTCGCCAACAATTATAGTATTATTAATAAGATCTGCCAAATTAACTGTCATTATTAAATCATAATTATACTATAAATCTTATATATCATTTAAAAAAAATAAGTTTAAATATTTTGTTGTGCCATATGTTGAGGGATATGACTTTGCATAGTATTGTAATTGAATGGACTCATTTGTTGATGTGGTTGAGGTAAATTCATAGAATATATCTTATTATTATTGATATATGGTTCCAACATATGTGTTGTTTTTTTCATGCCTATTTGAATAGATAATTCAACTAAATAATCGCATAATAATATAATTATTCCTCCAATAAATAGTATTATAAAAACATTTATTATTAAATTAATATTATTTTGCGCTTTTTTATTTTCTTCAATACTTTTTGATAATATAACCTCTCTTTTTTTTAGTTCTTCAATTTCTTTTTCTAATATGGATGTTTTATTATCAGCTTTTTGTGGTTCATTATATCCACCAGAACCCATTGTGTTAGAAAACTTCATTTGATTAAAAAATGCATTTTTTTCATCTCCGTCAATTTTAAGTTCTAATGCTTTTAAATATTGGAGCGCATCAGAAGCTTTCTTCCTTTCTTCGGGGCTAAGATTAAAATCGGAAGTATTTAATAAATTGTTGCCGTTTTTTAAGACTGTACTCGTATATTCATTTGTATTATTATTTGTATAAGATGAACTATTATTATTTGGCATATAATTAGCTAATTTATTATTAGGATTATATTTAACCTCGTCGTTTAGATTGTTAATATCAAAATATTGTTCTAAATCTTCGTCATAATAAGGCATAATATTGTTATTTGAAGCCATATTAGACATATCTATATCTTTTGGTGAATTAAAATTTTCCTCGGTGTAAACTTTCATGGCTTCATTAAATTCTTTTTTACAATTATCCGATTGAGGTATTGTATATATTGGCGATTGTAATGGTGAGCATTTTTTACCAGCATTTTTAATATATTCTTCATAATCTTGTATTTTTTCACTAGATGCAGATAATTTACTCATTTCAATATTTGAAGGCCCTTTGCTTAAATTACTTTCTTGAAAGTCTGGTGGTCTTTCCTTTTTCTTTTTCTTTATTTTATCAAAACCATCTAAATTATATGCCTCTTGTAATGTTGAATACAACATACTCTTTTTTTAAGATATTCTCTATTATACAAAAAGGAAAGAAAAACACAAAAAAAATATTTATATAATATAATTGTAAAGAGGGAATATGAATGAGTTTGAATTCGATGATATTCTTTACACTATATTAAAAGGAATTATATCGGGGTTTTTGATAGCATACTTAATAATATTAGGGTTGAGACCATCAGCAGAATATCCAGATAATATCATAGAAATAATAGATAACCCATGGATATTTATAGTATTAATCTTAATAAATTTCTATGTCATTCAATGGGATTTAACAATAGGTCTTCTATTATTATTATCAATAATAGCTTTATTACTTGATGTAATTATATTTACAGAGGGTGAGGTATTTAATAATGATATCAATATTGAACAATTCAAGGAAGATAAAGATGAAAATAAAGATGAAGATAAAGATGAAAATAAAGATGAAAATAAAGATGAAGATAAAGATGAAAATAAAGATGAAAATAAAGATGAAAATAAAGATGAAAAGAAAGATGAAAAAGATAATAAAAAGAAAGATGAAAATAAAGATGAAAATAAAGATGAAAATAAAGATGAAAATAAAGATGAAAATAAAGATGAAACAATAAAAGAACTTTTAAATGATGAAAAATTTACAAATAAGATTGCAAGTCTAGTATTATCATCAATACAAAAGAAATTAAAGGATAACTAATGAATAAATTTACTTATAATAAGTAGAATATGTTAGCAAATATCGAAGGCATAGAACCATTATCTATATTTTTTTTAATATTAGTACAATTTGGAGGAAGATATCTTAAAATAGAGCTTACGCAAGCACAACAAAAAATAATAAACAATGCTATATTTCAAACAATATTATTGTTTTCAATAATTTTTATGGCAACTAAAAGCTTCGCAAAAAGTGTTATAATAGTTTCATTATTATATATATTTATAAATGTATTATTCAATGAAAATCATAAATATAATGTATTATCGAAAAAATGGTTAATTAGGGAAAAGATTCTTAAAAATAGTAAGATAAAACCATTAAAAGATATTTATAAGAAAAATATAGAACATCTTAGATAGTTTTCTAATATTTCAATATAGTTTTATAACTTTCATTATGTATTCCCAGCAATGTAGGCATATATACATTATTAATATCTCTTTTTCTATTATCAAAATATATACACTATTTAGAATCCATATTATCGCAACATATATAACATTCTTTATCTGATATTTATATATATAAAAATATATAAGGATATAACTATATATACTTATAAGCTGCTATAGCTCAGTTGGTTAGAGCACCCGGCTGTTAACCGGGTGGCCGCAGGTTCGAGCCCTGCTAGCAGCGACTATATTTTTTATATTAATATTAAAAAAATGATTTAATATTAATTTCTTATTTACAATATTATAATGAAGTATGAAAAACAGCAATTTATTTTGTTTACAATAAATGAAAAACCAAGAAGAAAGTTTATAATAACCGACAAAGAAAAACCAAGAAGAAAGTTTATAATAACCGACCAAGAAAAACCAAGAAGAAAGTTTATAATAACCGACCAAGAAAAACCAAGAAGAAAGTTTATAATAACCGACCAAGAAGAAAGTTTATAATAACAGACTTAAAAAAAAATATTATATATCTAATAGATTTGTACTATGAATATTATAGAATATAAAACTATTGATAGTAAAGGATTAGATCAAGGTATTGTAGATAAATTATTATCTAAACAAGATAAATTAATAGTTGATGGAAAAAAATTTTATTTTTCTCTTTCCTTACCATTGATAGATTACAATAATGATAAAAATATAAAGGGTAAGAATACTCAATATGAAACCGGATTAGACTATTCTAGTCTTTTAACAGAGAAAATAAATGGTCTATATATATATAAACTGATTTTTTATTTAGAAAAAGATAAATATATAATTACTGATGACATAGATAAACTTAATTTCATTGATAAAAAAGCAAAGATATTAAAATTATTTATAAATATAATTGATAAATGTGAACGCGATTATCGCAGAATAAATGAAATTTTATATGTTATTAAAAAATACGTAACATGGTTGGATTTTTTTAATAGTTATAAAATGATAGAATATCTAGATAAATTATTATATTATATTTTATCTTACAATAATATTATTAATGATATGATAATGATAGTATCACGAATTATAATTATAATAGAATATGATAAGGATAAAAAAGATAATAATGATTATGAATTATTCAAAAATCGTATAAAAGTATTTCAAAAAAATGTTATAGATTTGAAAGATAGTTTGGAACAAACGAGACATGGTACTATGCAAAGAATTGCGTATTTAGATTCAGGGACAACTCGTATATTAACAATTGTTGCAGCAATTTTCTTACCAACTTCATTTATAATATCTTTATTATCAATGCCGTTTGAAGGAGTTCCATTTAAAGGTAAAAAGAATGGTTATTTAATAGTATTATCAATAATAACTGCCATATTTTTAACACTATTATATTTATTTATGGAAGATTTCAAAAATTTATTTAAAAAGCAATAAAAATTGATTATTGTCTTAAAATAATTTAAACATAAGACGAGTTATTTTAACTACTATTATTAAGAGATATGTCAATTTATCCAGAACTATCTTACAATGACCAAAAAGTTGAAATTCAAGAGGTTAAAGGTATTCAATTTAGTGTATTGGGTCCTGATGAAATCATTAAACGTTCAGTTGTAGAAATCAATAAAACAGATACATATGCCGGTAGTGAACCAATTATTGGTGGTTTATTTGATTCTCGTATGGGTGTATTAGAACACAATCGTATATGTTGTACATGTGAACAAAAAAATATTTTCTGTCCTGGACATTTTGGACACATTGTATTAGCTAAACCTGTATTTCATGCAATGTTTTTTGATATTACTAAAAAAATATTGAATTGCGTTTGCTATAAATGTTCCAAATGTTTAATTTCACCCGATACACAACATAAGGATTTTAAAAACGATATGGTTAAAATCATGTCTATTAAAAACAATCAAAAAAGATGGGAGGCTTATTACAAACTATGTAATACAACAACAAAGTTAAGATCCTGTGGAGATGATGGTGTTGTTGGATGTGGTGCGTTACGACCTACTAAAATTCATAAAGAAAATGCAATGAAAATTATTGCAGAATGGAAGGATAAGAAAAAAGACGAAAAAATATCACAAGAATTTACAGCAGAAGATATCCTCAAAATATTTAAAAGAATTACTGAACGCGAAATGGAAATGATGGGTTTTATCCCTAAATGGAATAGACCAGAATGGATGATATGTACTGTATTGCCGGTGCCTCCACCAGCTGTTCGCCCGAGTATTATTGAAGAGAATGGTCAACGGAGGGAAGACGACTTAACCCATAAGCTAAGTGATATTATTAAGACAAACAATAGTATTATTGATAAAATTAATAAAGGAGCATCAGAAGATACTATTAAGTATATTACTATGCTTTTACAATATCACGTATTTACATTTATTAATAATCAAATACCCGGTCTAGCTCCTTCACAGCAAAGAAATGGGCGTAAACTTAAATCAGTGTCCGACCGTATGAAAAAGAAGGAGGGCCGCATCCGGGGTAATCTCAATGGTAAACGCGTAGATCAATCTGCCCGGTCTGTTATTACGCCCGATCCGTATATCAGTATTGATGAATTGGGTGTTCCAATTAAAGTAGCAATTAATATTACTTTTCCAGAAACAGTTAATCAATATAATATTGATAAAATGCGAGAATTGGTAATGAATGGTTCGGACAATTGGCCGGGGGCGAGATATATCAAGAAAAACAATACAACAATCAATCTAAAATATTCTCGCAATCTTGAACAAAATGCGACTGAGTTAAAGTTTGGGGATGTTGTACATAGACATCTTAAAGATGGTGATTTTGTATTGTTTAACAGACAGCCTTCTTTACATAAAATGTCTATGATGTGTCATAAAGTAGTTATTATGCCATATCAAACGTTTAGATTGAATGTTCTCGATACCCCACCATATAATGCGGATTTTGATGGAGATGAAATGAATCTGCATTGCCCTCAAAGTGTACAAACGATGAACGAATTAATGGATATTGCAGCTGTACCTTATATGATATTAGCGCCAAGAGATGGTAAACCAATTATTGAAATAGTCCAAGATACATTATTGGGTTCGTATAGATTGACCAAGGATATTACAAAAATTCAAGATAAAACACTTGCAAATATTCAAATGGTTAATAGTTATTTTGGCGGTAGTTTAAAAAACCCTGATAAAAAATATACATATACAGGAAAGGAGGCGTATTCGCAAATATTGCCACCTGGTCTTTACATAAATAGAAAAAATAAGAAAGACGAAAGAGTAGTTATAAATAATAGTGAATTAGAAAAAGGTAATCTAGATAAAAATGTATTTCATGGTATTACGACTGGATTGATTCCTGTAATATATCACGATTATGGACCATTTGAAACGCGCAAATTTTTAGATAATACACAACGCTTAGTGTGTAGATGGTTACTTACAGCCGGATTTAGTGTTGGAATTAGTGATTTGGTAACTGATAAAGATACTGATGAAAAGCTTAAAAATAAGATTAAGGAGATGAAAAAGAAAGCTTATGATAAACTTGATGATATCCGTAGAGGTACTATTGATAATAATAGTATATTTAATAATGAAGAATATATTGAACGCGAGATCATTGGTATTCTAAATGAAACAACAAGCGAGGTCGGTAAGATTGGTTTATCTCAAATTGACGAAAATAAGAATAGGATGATTAATATGGTTAAATCGGGTTCAAAAGGTAAGGAAACAAATGTTGCTCAGATGATTGCATGCGTTGGACAACAAAATGTAGATGGTAAACGAATTACATATGGGTTTACTGATAGAACACTTCCACATTTTACCAAATATGATGACGGTCCGGAAGCGAGAGGGTTTGTTAAAAATAGCTTTATTACCGGGTTATCACCCCAAGAAGTTTTCTTTCATGCTATGGGTGGTCGTGAAGGTCTTATAGACACTGCTGTTAAAACATCTGAAACCGGATATATTCAACGCAGATTAGTAAAAGCGATGGAAGATTCAAAAATACATTATGATAATACAGTCAGAACTGCTATTGGTTCTATTATTCAATATATTTATGGTGAAGATGGCATGGATGGATGTAAGATTGAAGTACAATTTATTAATACAATTGATAAAGAATTATTAGAAATAGATCAAGAATATAATTTGAAATCAACTGATAATGCATCAATTCACATGACAAAAGAAGCATTTGATAGTATTAGTAGCGACACCTATAAAAAGTGTAATAAACATTTTGAAGAAATGATCGAAGACAAAGAGTTTTTGATTAAATATGTATTTAATGGTGAGAAAAAGAAGTTTATCAATTATCCAATTCCATTTGACAGAATTATTAATAATGCGAATAAACGCTTGCAATCAATTGGTGTTGAAGCATTTAAAACGGATTTAAAACCAGATTATATATTAACTACTATTGATAAACTTAAAAAAGAGTTATTTATCAAAAATAATTTGCAAGGAATGAAATTCTTTCATATCTTGTTGAGAATTCATTTAAATCCCAAAAAATTAATATTTTATAATCATTTTACAAAAGAAATATTTGATTGGATTGTTGAACAAGTTAGCGAATATTTTAAGCAGGCTATTGCACAACCAGGAGAAATGGTAGGAATAGTTGCCGCTCAAACAATTGGAGAATTAGGTACTCAAATGACACTTGATTCATTTCATGTGTCAGGGACAGCAGCTGCTGTGAAAGCCACATCTGGTGTACCGAGACTTAAAGAGATCTTATCGGCCACAAAGAAAACAAAAACTCCGACTTTAATAATCTATATGAAACAAGATGTTGCTAGTATTGTTAACCCTGATATGAATGAAGATGGTGAAATTACAGATTCGCGTATTGATATTACAAAGAATCATGCAATGAATATCAAAAATTCAATAGAAATTACAAAATTATCTGATATTCTAGAATATAGTGAAATCTATTGGGATAATGGTGAATATTATGATACAAATATTGAAAAAGACCAGGGTATTATGAAGGTATATAAAGAATTTGAAGAAATTGAAAGCAATACATGTAAAGCACGTAGTAGTTCTCCATGGGTTCTAAGATTAGTATTCAATAAATCTAAAATGAATTTATTTGGGCTTAAAATGATTGATGTTTATACTAAATTGAATTTAGCCTACGATAAATATATTGATTGCGTATATAGTGATGATAATGCCGATGAGTGTATTTTCAGAATAAAATTAACAGAGTTGGCATTGAAAGAGATTGATGATAAAGACGAAATAGCTACAATCAAAGCGATTGAACACAATATTGTATATCAAATTATCTTAAAAGGATACAAGGGTATCAAGAAGGTATCCTTGAATAAAAAGAAATATACTAAATACAATGAAGAAAATAATAAATTTGATAATATTGTTGAATGGGTTCTTGATACTGATGGTACCAATTTGATTGATATATTGGCTAATCCAAATATTGATTCAACAAGAACTATTTCTAATGATATTCGTGAAATTTATGATACTCTTGGTATTGAAGCGGCAAGAAATGCATTATATAAAGAGTTGGTAGCGGTTACGAGCGAAGGTTCAATGAATTATAGACATATGTCTCTATTGATTGATACGATGACTTATAAGGGACAATTGATGTCTATTGATAGACATGGTATCAATAGAGGTGATATTGGACCATTAGCCAAATCATCATTTGAAGAAACGACAGATATGTTAATTAATGCAAGTATATTTGCGGAATATGATAAGGTTAATGGTGTGTCTGCAAATGTTATGCTGGGTCAACAACCACCCTGTGGTACCGGGGATAGCAGAATATTAGTAGATGAAGAACACATGATGGAATTATTGAAAGATTTTGAAGATAAAAAAGAAGAATTAGAAGCTATACAAGAAGAAGATGAATCAAATGAAATATTCAATAAATGTGTTGAAAGTGATTTAAATGTTCACTTTGATTTAAAGAAAAAAGATAGTAGATGCTATAAAATACCAGAACAAAAAGTTAAAATTATATAGGTGTAGTTGACGTAGATGATGATAGTTCGTTTGATAATGTTGAATCTAAAATTTTATTTTTAATTTCATCGGGAACATCATATAAATCCATATATATTATATCTTTTATTTCTGTATTTTTAATTATATAATAACTTATATTTGTTTTTTCAATCTTTCTATATAACATTATTAAAGGTCGTTCCATAATATTATTTTCTGCTCTAAATACGGATGTCGTTATATTTAGATCTTTATCTCCCGCTCTTTTATCAACCTTAACTCCTTTACCATATTCTGATCTATTATGTATTAATAATATAGACACATTTAATAATTTTGCAATATTATATATTTCTATATCACCCGGATATTTAATTGTACCATTTGTTACTATATTATTTACTATTTTATATCTTTCATCAAAAGAACTTTTATCAAAATAAGTTTCAAGAAATATCTTAAAAGTTTTAAAGGATTTTTTTGTTTTATTAATACTATTCATTTCCTTAACATATGCTTGATAGAATTGGGGATCCTTAAATAATTTTTTAATTCTAATTTTTTTATTTTTATCAAAATTATCTTTATTGAAAACGTCTAAATAGTAATTATTAGATTTTTCTACAACATCATTATATGAAACAATATTTATATTTAACAATTCTAATAAATAATTGCATAACTCGTTAATATAATTATTTTTATAATCAGTTTTGATATATCTTAATTTGTACCATATCTTCTTTTTATATTTAGTCCATTTAGTATTGAGAGAATTTTCTTCACCAATAAATATATCTGGTAATTTTTTATCAGAGACTTTGATTGAATCTAATAACTTGTAGTATTCAACGGTTTCTTCAATATTGCTTACATTATTTGGCAGAGCTTCATGGTATTTTATTATTGATAATGGTATTTTATCACCTATCGCATATTGTGTAAATAGTAATTCCTTTCCATTATCTTTTATTTTATTTGATAATTCATTAATATAATCATATTTTGAAAATAATAATGATTTATTATACCATTTTTTAATATTTGCTCTTGATGATAATGGTATTTCTTCAATAATTATTTGAATATCTCTAATATCTTTTGAATTATGCGATGATGATTCAAACTCGCTCAATAAAGTCTTGACAATTTTTCTTCTTGACTTATTACATAATGCTTTATAATATTCGTCAGTAAACTTCTTATTTAAAAGCTTATTTTTCACCAATAATCGCATTTTTTCTAATTTATTTATTTGTTTATCATTTTTTTTGATATATTCATTATAGTTATTTCTATTATTAAACGGTAGTATAAAATTATTGTTAACAGTCTCGTATTTCTCATCGACTATCTTTATTTTAGTTCTTGCTATTTCCTTTGTATCTAATACCGTTTTGCCAATTTCAATACTGAATCCTAGTTCCTTTATATTTTCAAAACCTTTTTTAAACTTTTCAAATATGCTTTTAACAATTTTTATATCATATTCCTTATCAATTATGTCATCAATGAAAATAACATTTTTTATATTATATTCTTTCATTAACAATGGTAATATTATAATAGATTGTTTATTAAATCGTAACAACATTTTGTTTTTTAAGATAATTTTGTCAATTGTATAATCTGTATTTATTATAATTGATTCAAAACTAAACAATTCGCTTTCTTCTTTCAATAACTTATGTAAGGCATTTATATTATCTTTATTTGTAAATATTCCTATATCATATTCATCAAACTTATTTTTATTAGTACAATTTATCAATATATCTTTAATAACATTATATTCTTCCAAATTAAATATTTTCTTATCACTTTTCATATTAATTGTTCTTGATATTAATGGTTCATAATGATTATTTTCCTTTATTATCATAATAAATTTGGGACTTTTATCTAAATACGAATATAAATCTATATATCTCGTATAGTAAGGACATATCATATTTATTTGAATATTTCCATTTATTTTTTCTATATCCCATAGTACAATTAATTTTTTATATAAAATCGCTACTAATGAATTAAGATATTTGATAGTTTTATCAAAAGGATAATTATCAGCCTTCAAGTATTTAATAAATTTTAAATACGATTTATATATATATAAATATCTTGACCTTTTATAATTGGCTATTTTGGAATTATCACTTGATTCTGGTAAATCTAAATCTATATTCTTAAAATTTTTATTCATCTTTATAAAACTATTATACATTTCCATATTATCACTTGCTACAATTGGTTCTAGTTCAACGAAATCTTTACATACATTACCATTATCAAGAGATATAAATGTTATTATGTCTAATTTATCAATAATATCTTTAATAAATTCGGCTTTTGTCTTTCCTAATAAAAAAGCAACAACATTAATAATGCAATCGTATTTACTCGTGATATCTTTTTGATTTATTATACTTTTTCTTAGTATACATTCCCTTTTATTAATATTATTAGGAGAAAGACATTGCTTATTATAATCACTATAATTATCGGGTTTTAATATTTTATACAACTCTTTTGATATATCACCATATCTCCCTTTACATGGTAGTGGTATTTTATTCATTATATAATTCTTATCATCATCATCTAATTTGTCTGAAACTTTTGAATCGGGTTTTTTGATTGATACCTTAGCTGGCTCTATTTCCTTAGGTTTTTTCTTACCACAACATGGTAAATTAATATTTTTTATTAAATATGCATATCGTGGTTTATTTGAATTTTTCATATCTTTATTCATTTTCATTGGTTCTTCATTTTCACCAGGGCATTTTGGATTTTCTAAACTTTCATCTAATGGTATTTTACTAATCGGACACCACAATCTTGGACATGTATAATAATTCTTTATATCCGGTTTACTACCATATTCAATAATATTATCAAAATATTTATCGTAACCTTTTTTTTTAATTTCATCTAATTCCTCTTTTGATAGGACCACTGGCTGATGTTCTTTTTGGCATTTACGTGATTTATTATTATCTTTGTATAATTCTTTGTCTGCGTTTCGCAAACGATTTATTAAGTAGTTTTTAAATTCAGCATTTTCAACACCACCTCCACCACCCTTGGCAAAGTCCAAGTCATCAAAATCCTCCTCGTCAATTGAATTATCATCAGGAGATTTAGAAGAGCTTTGTTTAGGAGGTGGTTCAGGTGTTTTGTCCTTTTTCTTAATTACTGGTTTCTTTTCTATAACACGCGTTTGTTCTATTATTTTATTAAGCCAAAATTTAATATTATCTAATTCGTAATATGATTTGCAGTTTTTAATATCAACTTCGAAACCACTTCCACTTTTTTTAACAACAATATAAGTACCTTCAATTATATTTGGGTTTTTATCTAAGTTATTAAATCCAATATCACCAATAATCTTTAATTCTTGTTTTACCAATTCAACAGATTCTATTTTTGTATACCCAAATTGCATTAATTCCTTTACTATATCATCTTCCGACATACCAACTATTAATCTAGATTTGATATATGCTGTAACATCAAATTTATTATTCAATATATCATTAACTCTTTTGTAGCTATAATATCCACTATTCCTTTTATTTTCGTTTTTAAATATTATAGCTTCAAATATATTAGAATATGTCCCTATTTTTTTAATTAAAGTTGGATATTCTATATTATCAACCATAAACTTAACTCTTAAATTGATATCTTTTTCCTTAAAATCTGTTTTGATATCAATATATTTTTTTATATATTCTATAAAATCTTTTTTATCACTAATAATATTTGCCCATTTATTACCATTATCTATGGGATATTTAAAGTTAATAATTGCATTGGTATCTGAAATAGATATTTTAGATGTTTTTCCTTTATAATAAATATTTAATAGTCCATCCTTCGTATTTAGTAAGTTAAAAATAAATGCTAGTTCTTTTTCATTTGTAAAAGTGTGTTCTTTAAACAATTTGTATATTGCATTATTATTATTTATTAATTGTATAATTTGCATATTTTCATCGGTTTCTAGTTTATCAAATAATATCAGTAAAGACTCTATGTTATCTAATTTTATTTCAAAACTGACATCGTTATATTCTTCTAATGATAATTTAGCAAATTTAATATCCTTATTATATAAATTAATTAGCGGTTCTTCATTTTTAATCAATTCTTTAACTCGCTTAGTGAACTCTGGTAGTTTTATTGATTTATCAAAATAATATTTTATATCATATTTAAAATCGCTATAAAATACTAAATTAATTTCTGTTTTTTTGAATAGTTTATATTTGTTTGATATATTTATAGGTTCTTTTAAGGTCTCCGAATTTCTATCTTTTGATTTAAATGGGTTTATGTCATAGCCTTTCCACTTAATTGTTTCTATATCATATAGTAAATTCTCCTCATCCCAAAAATAAAAGGGCAATTCTATATCTTTATCTTTTTGTAATATATAATATACTATTTTATTGAGTGCATCTTCATAATTATTATCTTGAAATATATATTCGTTAATTATGATATAAGTAGATTTATATACATTTAATTTGTTAGCATCAAAAACATAAGTTTTATATTGTGTTTCAGTTAACCATCTTTTTACATAAACGGGCTTTAATAATTCCATTTAATATGTATATTATCTAATTAAATAATATATTATTATAGAGTAGTAATTATTCAAATAAAATGTTTCATTCTGTAACGTTAGTCGACGGATTAATTAACGAATTAAATAAAGCTAATAATTTTGTTAAAGATGAAAAAAAAGATAATGCGGGAATAATAGATACATTTATAACATCATTAAAAAAAGAAAACTTTTCCGACGATTCAAGTATTAATAATATAAAAGATGCTCTTGAAGAAAGAGAAGAGCAAAGAGAAAGTGACGATGAAATTATATTAGGTATAGAACCAGAAGAAAGCACCGATGATAAGCCAGAAGAAAGCACCGATGATACAAAAAAAGACAAAGAAGATACAAAAGAAGACGAAGAAGATATCATGAGCAAATTTAAATGGGTACTGGTAAGTATTGTCTCATTTGTGATTTTTCTAATTATTGGAGGAATAATATATTGGTTTTTTTCTTCACAACCAAAAGAAACTATTATTCCTCCAAACAATCAATTAAATACTATGCAAAAACCACCTGAAAATGTTCAAGAATATTCATATTTACCATTTATGAATTCTACTTCTAATGTAAATGATGAAAATGTTAAAATACAACAAGCTCAAAGAGTAGAAGCAGAAAGAATAGAAGCTCAAAGAGTAGAAGCAGAAAGAATAGAAGCTCAAAGAGTAGAAGCAGAAAGAGTAGAAGCAGAAAGAGTAGAAGCAGAAAGAGTAGAAGCAGAAAGAGTAGAAGCAGAAAGAGTAGAAGCAGAAAGAGTAGAAGCAGAAAGAGTAGAAGCAG
>Ga0222719_10003062_pt1 | contig 14988 bp, 12 predicted proteins | sample C33_34DmetaG_FD_165039 | JGI IMG/M metagenome (GOLD analysis project Ga0222719, IMG submission 165039) | Estuarine water microbial communities from San Francisco Bay, California, United States - C33_34D | ecosystem: Environmental > Aquatic > Marine > Unclassified | place: USA: California...
AAGAGGGAGAAGGATCGACGCAGCGCGTGCGCGCGCGGGTGACGGCGGGTCGCGGGCGGGGAGCCGGGAAAAACTGCTCGCCACACGCCGTTGGATCAAAGGGGCTCGGAGACGCGTTGAACTTACGGAAAGCTGGACGCGTGTACGCGGAGAGTGCGGTCGCGGTGGATTGCTAGCGGGTAGGAACGCGCGAGAAAGAGTTAGCGGCGGGCACGCGTGGGATCAGGGCGGTTTAATTGCTCGAATCGCTCGATCACTGTGATCCGTGGGGACAGTCGTCGTCTCAGACAGCGTAATTCGCGCGCTTTGCCAGAGATATGGCGAAGCGTAAAACACAGGCTACGAAGGTCGTCAGGGGGAGATCGAATCAGAAAATCGAGGTTGATGAAGACTACGCGGACGACCCTCTCGCCGTGGCTACGCAGGTGGCTGAGCTCGGGGAAGGGTCGAGTCTCATGCTCGTCCTTGACAACAGCGGTATCGACGAGATTGAAGAGGATGAAGAAGCTAGAAAGAAGCAATTAAGACGCAATAAAGAAAGGATTAGAAGCATCCAGCGACGCATGAATCAGACGGCAGAGCAGAGAGAGCGGGAGAGGCTTCGATCACAGCGCAGGAGAGCGAAGATGACATCTGAACAAAAACAAGCAGCGGCAGACGCCAAGGTACGCAGAAGAGCACAACTGCGTCAGACGCGAGAGACGATCGACGCGGCGACTGTCCTAGCGGTCGAAATGGTCGATAAGAAAAAATAGAAGCGTTTTGATCAGGAACATCGGCACAACATTAGAGAATGTTGAAATGTAACACCACCACCAACAATTGCAACACTATCCGAAGTTGACCTCCATAAGAAGTTCGTTTCGCCGCGTCTTTAGACTATACAGCGGACCGAACGTGTTGATTCTAAACGCATTCGGATTTGCACACTTCAAACCATTCTTTTCGAGCGCTGATGTGAGGTTTGACCGGTAGTACTCAGCAATCTCTGGAGTTGCGTTCCCTTCAAACTCAACAGCCGCAAGAAGTTCGCCACCACTGGCGATTACCCTCACTTCACTATCCTTCCTAGGCGCCGCGATACTCTCACGTGCGCGCCTTCCGAGAAGCGCTAGTTCCATCGTCTTCCCTTCGTCATTGTACCTCGTGGTCAGAGGTTGCGTTGGCGGATACATCGCCCCTTCCTCGTTGCCACCTTCAAGGTATTCGAGCAGCGTTGTTAGACCGCGCTCACGATTCTCGTATGGGGTAGCGGCGACATAATATGCTCCATACACTCGTAGTTCGTAACCATCACTCTTCTTCGTCTGCCGATTGACGACGTCGTATGGAACGTCGTACTCACTAGAGGAGGTTGTTGAGGCATCGCCAGCACGGACGCTCACGTTCGCTCTCGCCCTCGCATCTGCGCCCGCGCCGATCCGATGGCTTTTATAAACTGCACAAGTACATCTCTTTGGCGCGCTCACAACGTCTGCCAACGTCATCTTCGGTTTCGACCCGCTTGGCTCTGACGGCTGAACTGCACTTTTTCTCTGGATAAAATCAGAAAAGGAAACGTCCCGGCACAAGGTGCCGCGACGAAAATGGTGGTCGCGACATCCCAGGTGGATGCCGCCGCAAGGGGACTTGCTTCGTCATGGCACGCCGGGCGCGGCGGGAAGGCGAGTGGAAGGGGGCAAATGGCCGTTCGAAACGCTGGGAAACGCGGTGGAGAGGTCTACAGGGAGGGCAGAGTCGAGCAGTACGACGCAAAGGACAAGGAGGCGATACTTTCAGCTAAAGGGCTGAGAAATACGTACGACGGTGAACGTTACCAGTTTTTGAACGTCGACATCGCTCTGAGCGAAGGACAAAAGGTGGCTATCGTCGGGCCAAATGGGAGTGGGAAAAGCACGCTGCTGCAGACACTGGGAGGTCGTCCGGTAGGGTTGGAGGATGGCGAAGTCTGGCGCCGGAAGGGTCTACGCGTTTGTTTCGTCGATCAAGAGCCGTATTTCGATCCGAACCTCACGGTGCTCGATGCTGTATATGCCAGCGATACTCCCGTGATGAGGGCACTGCGAAAGTATGACGCTGTTATGGCAGCAGCTTCCAGAGGAGAGCTTGACGACAATTTGATGTCATCGGCGATTGCCGATATGGATGCGATGAACGCATGGGACTTAGAAGAAAAGACACAAATTGCACTAAAAAAACTAGGCTGCGACTCGTTCATCGAGAACAAAATGGGCGAACTTTCAGGGGGGCAAAGAAAGCGTGTCGCTTTGGCGGCTGCTCTCGTCGAAACACCAGATCTTCTGATTCTCGATGAGCCGACGAATCACCTGTCTGTCGAGGGCGTCGAGTGGCTGGAAGATCAACTCCGATTGTCAAAGCTCACAGTGCTACTAGTGAGCCATGATCGGATGTTCATCGATAACGTGTGTCCAGATATCTTAGAGCTTGATGGACGCGGCGGGTCCTATCGGCACCGCGGAGGTTATGCAGCCTTCTTAGAACAACGGGAAGAAAGGTGGTCGACAGAGGCACAGCAACTACAAGCGGCCAAGAACATGTTCAAGAAAGAGCAAGAATGGATGAGACGCCAGCCCAAGGCTCGATCTACAAAAGAAAAAGCAAGGATTGAGCGGTTCTCAAGCCTCACTGAGCGTGTGAATTACAAGGGCACAAAAACAAAGTCTGTCGAGCTTGGAGAAGTATCATCCTCACGCATGGGTGATGTGATCGTAGAGTTTGACCAAGCCCGATTATCATTTGGAGATAAGATGATATTAGACGGATTCAGTTACGCTTTCAACAAGGGTGAGAAAATTGGATTGGTAGGCCCAAATGGAGCCGGGAAGACGACGCTCATCAAAACAATTCTAGGGGAAATCCCGCTTGATTCTGGGTGGGTATCCGTGGGCGAGACTGTTTCGTTCGGGTATTATAGTCAAGTGGTTAATTTCAGAGACCCAACTATGCGCGTGGTTGACTACGTCAAAGAGGTTGAGGGTGAGGCCAAAGATCTCATAGGCGGTTTTGCTGGACAACGCTTAAGTGTATATACATTACTGGAGCGCTTCAACTTTACCGACGGCAAACAAGCCGTACAAATTGGTGCTCTTAGTGGTGGTGAACAGAGAAGGCTCCAGATGCTTACCGTTTTGGCACTCTGTCCTAACTTCTTAATACTCGATGAGCCTACGAATGATCTTGATCTCGATACAATTGAAGCACTGGAGGACATGTTGTCCAATTTTGATGGTTGCGTGTTGATCGTTAGCCACGACAGGCAATTCGTCAATAATTTAGCGGATCATATATTTGTTTTTGACGGTAAAGGGGGGATTAGCGACTGGAGTGGATCTTACTCGGAGCTTCGCGACTATGTTCGGTCGCAGGAGGAAGAAGCGTCGGTGCAACATACTTCTATTGCCGAGAAATGTCGAGAGCTGAGCGAAGAGGAAAAAGCTGCGGCGAAACAAGCGGAGAAGGAGAAACGGGAGCTCCTTCGTGAGGCTCACAATGCCCCTGGGATTATCAGCAAGATAGAAAAGGCACTCGAAGTACTGGACAAGGACATATCAGCACTGGATGCCAAGCTGTTCAATGCAGGGGCTGACGTTAACAAAGCGCTAGAAATACAAAAAGAAAAAGACACCAAGGTTTCTAAGCAGGAGCTCTATTACGCTGAATGGGAACGATTAGAGGAGATCATGAGTAAGGCTGCTGCAATAAAGGCGGTAGAAACTGCTTGAGACGTCAACTGCCACTATGCTAAATGCTACTTGCCATACAAAGCTAATGCTAAAATGCTACGTCATCTATCATCCCACACGATCGCGTCTTAATAAATCGCATCACGGATCGCTCGCTCAGGTACCCGTTGAAGTTTTTGCAGCATTCTTTGGCCCAAAAACTGCCTTTCTCGCATAGTGACGTGCTGCTTCAAACCAGTCTAACCTCTTCTGCTCCATATGCGCCGCTGGGTCGATACTCGGCGCGAAATGAACGTATCGAATCATGCGTGCCCTCACGAAGACTCTATCGAGTCGTGTCTTTTCTCCGTCAGGGGTCACGCGTATAGCACTCGTAAGTGTGCAGTGCATCTCATCGTCACAGTGTTCAAGCTGGCCCCTTATAGCGACGTCGTCTCGACACTCGATCACTACGGTCGTACCAACGAGCGCTTGGATGAAACACACGAGGGATTTCTCGTTTCTCGGGACCTTGTGCTTCATCGGTGGTCGGGCACCCGCGGCGCGGGCTGTGGCGTGCAGCATGGCAGTGTGCACAGTTTAGCGAGTTCGCACTCCACATGTGACATGTCACGCAAAAATGAATTTTGACCGGGTCACTGTGCGACTTTCGCGGGAAACGTAACTAATAAGATATTTGTTTACATGGCGTGATGTGCATGCTGTCTCTCTCATCCCAACAGCGCAACTATGATCACCACAGTGTCTTCAACTGTGATGTGAACCTCGTCTTGAGTGACTCCGCGGCCGATATTGATGTAAGTAAGGCTATTCAGGATGGCTAAAATGACACTAGGTACTGCTTTAAATCTGATCTGGCTGTTTCCTGTTCCATCTCCCACCAGAAAGGGGTTTTCGCACAGCGCCATTGCAGAAGAGTTTGATATTGCAAACAAGTTGGAGTGCGTGGAACTAATCATGACTACAAGTTGATCGGCATCCAAGTCGCTACTCCAGACATCAAAGGTACCAATGTGACTCCTCTGCAAATATGGAGCGTTGAACGTGGTTTGATTTACCGAAAGTCTTGTTACGTCCGTCTCGCCTTGTACATAAATGTTGAGTGTCGCCGGCGTGGACTGTTGCCAATCGTTTGTCACGTGATAGGTCAACTGGGCAGGTTCAAGCGACCACGGCGGATGTTCTGGACCAAAATAGTAATCGTATTCATTGAAGTAGTTTCGCGCCGGGATGAAAACAATGTCCAAGCACTTGCAATAAATTGTATGAAGAATGTGTTCGAAACAGTTTGGCGTGCAACTACAACTGTAACCTTCAACCGTCTGACCAGACGGTATCTTCGTCCCATTCTTGAAAAACAATGACCCATACTCAATGTCTGAAATGACAAAGTACACCGGAGGATAATTCGATCCTATCGATTCTATCGTGCTAATGGCTCGAAGCGTGGTTGTCGCCAAACTATCTTCGACCAACGACAGAGAGGTGTTGCACACTAGGATGCCCTTGTGAACATCGATCAAGAATCGGAATTGCGTTGAAGATTCATCAAGGATGCTCAAAACGACGCTGTCTAGAAAATTGAACATTGGCTTCTGAACGTTGAACGGCGCTGCACTTGCAGAATAGCAAAATCTATCAATTTCGTACGTCTCACCGACATCCAATTTCAGATCATTCAAACAGTCGATAAGCATTCCGTGGGATGGTAAGTTCCGCACAACGAATTTGGAATGATAACTTAAGCCACAGGTGCGTTTGTTCTCGTCACATAACACATCTAAACGCGTTTGGTTTAGTTTCAACTGTGCAACAGTGTTAAACATGGCCACGAAGGGCTTTTCTTGCAGATCAATGGTCGTGTTGGTTTCAAAGGACTCAAGTATGGAGTCAGAAGAAGTTTTCGTGCCAGCCAAATATAGTTCTTGAACGTCTTCTACGCGAAGCTTTTCGGAATACAGGGTAATCACTTGAAAACTACCCTTCCACCAGGCGTCGGGTACACCGTCTGCTCTTCCACCGAGACGAAAGTACGCCCTCGCTGCGGCTTGACTCGGTGGTACAGTCAAATTCATTGGATAAAAGTGTCGTAAGATGGAGTTGACATAAACGCTTACGCTAGAATGATCGATATTGAGCACCATATGACAATTCTCCTTCGCAGGGACGCCCAACGGAAATCTTGCCAGTTTGTAGCCGAACAATTTCTCAACAATCCAAAGCTTGTTATCGACGAGAATCTCCATCAATAACTCTTCACTGCTTCGATCAGCAATGGTTAAAATAGGAAACGTAGCCTCTTGAGAGGATGTAGCCAAATCATTAGAAAACCAGATCTCTATTGACATTTGACTGACAAACATGTCGCCGAAGCTTTTTGCGGCTTCATCATCGGCCGCTTCTTCGACTTGAATCGAGTTGATCGAGGACCCAAGTGCGAGGGAGTTTGTACCATAATCGCACTGGCTACCTACCTCTTTCACAGGAAAGTAGCGCGAGCGTTGACCTCGAGAGTCCACTGACGTTTCATCGTTCACTCGTCCCCGCAAAGAACACTCGTCAGCATCGACGACATACGCGCGCACAGTCCGCGGATCATCCAATCTAGACTGACTCAGCTGTGCGTCAATTCTTTCCGCGCGCACGAGCATCGCCATCACCGCACACAGCATCCAAGTTCGTGTCTTCATTCGGGTCCGTGGGTATTTGTCACGCATACGAAACGACACCGTGTTGACCTCAGCCCACGTCCTCCTCACACCAGGTCGACCTCTCATGTTTCGGCGCCGATGCGATGCCGATCGCGCGTCGCGTTGTGAGGCATCGACATCCACATCGGACGAGTCCGGCGCGGCTGGGTCTTTCAAAGCGCGAGGTCGACGGGACGGATCGTTCACAGTCGTTATTCCAGCCTTGAACGAGGAGAGCAGAGTAAGCGCTGCGATATCGAGCGCCAAGCATCCAAAGGCTACAATAATCGTCGTGGACGGTGGAAGTACTGATAACACTGCTCACGTAGCGCGAGCGGGCGGAGTCAAGGTGGTACGATGCGACAAGGGACGAGCGAAACAGATGAATCACGGCGCGGCGATGGCAGGGCGCGCGGCCAGCGCGAAAGATGATGATATCTTAATCTTTTTGCACGCGGATAGCACGCTCCCTGTCGACTACTACGATTTAGTGATGCATGAGTTCAACAACCCTCGTGGTCGTCGGTCGAAAGACTGGGGTGCGTTCAAGTTTAAGATGAGCTCGGACCAAGGCAGCGGTCTCGGTCTTCGAGCTCTCCTGCGTTGCGCGATAGAATTTGGGACAAACACACGATCTAAAGTGTTTGGAATGCCGTACGGCGACCAAGCGTTAGTCGTGCGAAAGAAAACTTTTGAAAAAGTCGGTGGGTTCGATGAGTTACCTTTCATGGAAGATTACGTCATGGCACAAAAGCTTCAAAGGCACGGCGCGCCCACCATATTTGAAGGCGAGGTCACCACGAGCGCTCGTCGCTGGGATGACCGAGGTTTCGCCAAGGTTACGTTAGTCAATCAGCTCATAGTTTTAGGTTATCACTGCGGGATTCCGTTGGGGACGCTCGCGGATTGGTATCGGAAAGTGTAGAGGAAGCAACACACTGAGTTTTATTACTTCTTGGTCTAATTTAATTAATCTTCGTCGTCGTCGCTGTCTTCAAGCGCCGCGAGCTGGGCGCGAAGCGCTTCTTCCTCCGCAGTGAGCGTTTGTTTAACGGCGTTAAACTTTGCCGGATCGCGCGCCTTACTCGCCGCCGCAACGATGGAATCGGTCGGCGCACCAGCAACCGGGACAGGTTCTGCTGATCCGACCGGAGCCACCGCCGGTCCTTGCGAGAAAGCTTGAAGCTCGTTAATGTCGATCTTACCATCCTCAATCTTGAATTCTCGAGGAGAAAACGTTGAAATATCAGCCCATTCATAGGATTCGTTCGGTGTGTTGATATCATACGTGAGACAGTGCTGTTTCGTCTCTGTATTGTAGTCTGTGATGATGCAGTCGAACCATCCCCCTTCGCTCGGCCAAAATCTCTTCACCTTCTTGCAGATGTACTCGTTCACGCCCATGGCCGCGAGCTGCGCCGGCGTAATTTTCGGCGCCCGGTTCGCACTGTGTTGAGGTTTTCTCCTCACCGGCGGCGGCGCCGCCGCTCTCGCTGCCGCCTGTTGCTGCGCCGCGAACGCGCGTTCCTCCGTTCTCTGTCTCTTGAGCTCTTGCCCCTCCTTGTACTCCACGTACCCCGACCTCAACCGCTCGACGTTATCATCCGCATCCATCTGTTCCCGCATCCTCGCATGTTCCTCGCTCGATATGTTCAGCTCCAACCGCAGACGCGCCAAAAATTCCTCCCGATCCCACGTCAGCCCCGTCACAGCCATCGCCTTCAAGATCGCCGCGTACGCGTTCGTCTCCAGCTTGCGCACGCTCGACCCGATCGACATTTTCCCCGTGGTACCCCTCCCGTCGTTTCGGTTTCCTCTATCACTCGCTCGCGACCGGCTGAGATCGTCCGTCGACGATCGTCCGTCGTGGTCGTGGTCGTCGTCTGTCGTCCGTCGGTCCCGTCCGTCCGTCGCGAACGCTCGCGCTCGAATGCATTCGTTCATTTTCACTCCAAAATCGTCTCGATTGTGCTCGACTCGCCTCCTCGCCCCGCTCGGCGCGGGTTTTGCTTTTGTCATCTGTCCGGTCGGAGCACCCTACTCGCACTGTTTGACCAGACAACGTATCGAATGCGATCGTTTTTTTGCATTCTTCTCCTCAACTCTTATCGCATTTGATACCGGAAATGAGGTGTCAACACGGTGGTATTTGGCGATCGGACATGTGGACGGCGACTGGACCGACTGACCGCGGACGACTCTGGGCGACTCGGCTCGACGAGAGCGCACGACTGGGCGTGGGTGGAGACGCATCGACCTCTTAAACCGACGCGGAGACGAGACGATGGTACGTGACGACGACGACGCGAAGGATAAAATATGAAGGGGGAATATTACGTGCGCGCGCTATGGTTTGCGTCGGTCGGTGGACGCGCTGCGTGGGCTTCGGGAGAGGAGGTCCGCGGCGTGGGATCGCTCGCGTGACCCTAAAGTGGCGTCGGCGGGGCGCTGCGCTGTCGATCGGGGAGACGGCGAGGGGGAAAGAGAACCGAACCGCTGGCGACGCGCGTTGGAAAGGGATGAACGCGATGGGTTAAATTTTGATTTGTTTCGTTTCGCTCGCGCGTCACGACGGGATACTAACCTTACGCGCGCGTTTTTTTTCGCATCGTTCGCACAGCCGTCTACTGTTCCGGAATCCGTCCTCAAGAAGCGCAAGCGCGACGAGCAGTGGGCTGCCCAAAAGGCTGCCGCTGCCGCCGAGGCCAAGGCTTCGGGCGAAAAGAAGCGTGAGGAAATCTTCAAGCGCGCGGAGAAGTATGTCAAGGAGTACCGCGACCAGGTGAGTGTTTTTAGAAACGACGCGCCCGCGAGGCGGATGCGACCCCAGTGGCGCGTTTTAGGGTTCCGTCAGTGAGATGACGGGGGCTCGGCGCGCCACGGCTGACGCGATGCGACGCGACGCGATGCGATACGAGCGAAAAGATATCGGTGAAAAGTTTTGATGCCCTCTTTACGCCCCTCGCGCGCGCGAGATGCGAGCCATCGAACGAGAGACTGACCAAGCCTTTTCACTTTTGCTTGTCACGCCGAGCAGGAAGCCGACCTCGTGCGCCTCAAGCGTGAAGCGCGCGCCAAGGGTGGCTTCTACGTCGAACCGGAGGACAAGCTCATCTTTGTCATGCGCCTCCGTGGTTTGAACGACATCCACCCGAAGACGAAGAAGATTCTCCAACTCCTTCGCCTCCGTCAAATCCACAACGGCATCTTCATGAAGGCGAACAAGGCGACTCTCAACCAGCTTCGCAAGGTTGAGCCGTACGTCATGTTCGGTTACCCGAACTTGAAGAGCGTTAGAGAGCTCATCTACAAGCGTGGCTACGGTAAGGTGAACAAGCAGCGCATTCCGCTCACGGATAACGCCGTGATCGAGAAGGTGCTCGGCGACAAGGGTATCATTTGCATTGAAGATTTGATCCACGAGATTTACACCGTCGGCCCGAACTTCAAGGAGTGTGCCAACTTCCTCTGGCCGTTCAAGCTCTCCGCCCCGAACGGCGGCATGACCGAGAAGAAGAAGCACTACATTGAAGGTGGTATGGCTGGTAACCGCGAGGACAAGATCAACGCGCTCATCCGCCGCATGAACTAAGGGGTGCGCCGCACTTTTCTGCCAAGAGAAGTCGACTTATGTGAGAGAGAGGTTTGGTTTGCCCAGTTAGTGGGATTCTTATGTGTAACAACGAGATACACGTTCGTAAAACAAAAGTATTAAAACTCGCCATTGCATCGAACCGATTTGCGATCGCAAAAGGTACCGCAGCGTTGAGGTGTCGCGTAGTCAAAGCAGCGGCAACTTGCAAGCTCACGCTAATGAACTCCCGTCTGCCCTCAGTGCTCGCCGCGTGTTGGACAGACTCATGTCGCGGAGTGCGACGCGTTTGCCGCAGTCACCGACTCCACGCTCGATCGTGCCGTCGCGGACGCGCAACGAGGAGCCCGCGGGTGCACAATACGGGTTTAAGGAGAGCCTCGCCCTCGTGAGAGCAGATGGTGGCGACTACAAGGCGACCCTTACGAAGCGATATCTCGAGGACCAAGCGATCGTGGGAGACGATGGATACGTTCCTCCATCAGAGGTTGACAGCGAGTCTCCTTGGATCATCCCAGAGCGTCACATGCGTTTAGAAGAGACGTCTTCGCCGGGTGGAATCGTTGGTCGACGAGACGCCGAGGATATTCGTCTAGTCGGCGAAATGAAAGCGGGAGAGTGCGTAGAGGTTTTATTTAGGAGTGGAGTGATCGATAAGGATAGTACGATTCGATGGCAGCGAGTTGGTCCGGACGGTGAGGTTGAGCTCATCGAAAACGCTCGCGGTGTACAGTACGTATGTCAGGACATTGACATCGGCTATGTGTTGCGAGCAGTCAAGTACGGCGAAGGAGAGTGTGAGACCGCAATCGCGGATAACGCAGTCGTCTCAGCGGATGAGAGCACTGAACCCGAACATGGAAAGCGCAAAGAAGTTGTTCTTCCACGAATCCCGCTCGGACCATCGAGTGAAGCTCACAAATTGTTTCTACGAGGAAAGACGCTTGAGGCTGAAGCTTCTGATTTCTTTTTGGACCCTGAAACAAGCCTAGAAAAGAAGAAAGAGGCTTTAAAGTGTTATGTTCTTGCCGCCGAGCGACGTTATCTTCCAGCCTATTGCAGTATCGGTCGAATCTACGAACTAGGTCTCGCAGTCAAGCGAGACTACGAGCAAGCGCGCGGGTGGTACAAGGAGGGCGTGAAAGCAGAGTGTTCAACTTGCTACAACAACCTCGGTGTGCTGGAATATTTAGAGTTGGGCATCGGTGCTGAAAGGGCTAGCGCTGCAAAATGGTTCAAGATTGCCGCTCAGAAGGGCAACGCTGCTGCCATGAATAACCTTGCCATGTGCTTTGAAGAAGGAGTTGGCGTCGAACAGAGCTTTGATCAGGCTAAAAAGTACTACGAAATGGCGGCTAGAAGTGGAGTCATGAGCGCCTACACTTCTCTGGGATACACGGGAATAATCAACGGTGAGCTAGACTCCGCTCTAGATGCGTTTAATGCCGGTCTTGAAAGCGGTAATCCAGAGGCAGCCAATGGGCTGGCGCTCCTTGAAACAGTGGAGCAGACAAACGTTAGTAACTCTGAGCTGATGAAAATTTCCCAGAACATGTCTAATGAAGTCGTTCAGGCGGAATTGGATCAATACGCGCGACTGTCTCGCGGTTTGTACGATATCATCATGCGTGGCAATAGCAATTCGCTTAAGAAGCAGGCAAATCGCCTCTTACTAGATGTTTTCCCCACCGCCGGATGAGTGGGGCTGATGTGTTGGATTAAAAAAAATTAAATTTCATCGCTAGTTGTGTTTAAACGTGGCAAGGTAACTCTTCGCGGCGGCTAATTCCTTCCTTCGTCGCATGACGCCCCATTCGAGTTCAGCACCGAGCAGTGCGATCACGCGCGGCAAAGCTTTCTCTGCGGCATCGACGTCAAGGAACGCCAGGCGGGTCCGTCTTGCGAGGAAATCCACTGCTGTCTGGCAGTATTCTGCGCGCGCGGCGTACACGACCTCCGCTTCAATGATCGGATGGTTAGATACCAAACGCTTCGATAAGTGCGAATAGGCAGCCAAATCAGCAACGACCAGAGCCCTGTCTCCGTAAGAGTTCACAAGATGCTTGGCCACTGCTTCGTCTGGCGGACCACCAAAGCCGCTTCCGCCTTTCTGAGCAACCTTCACGAAGAGATCGTTCGTGTATCCGTGAGCACCAACAACACCGAGACTATGAGTGCGACATTTACCAGCTTCCTCGGCGAGACCACCAACTTCAACGGCTCTATCCACAGCTTCCTCTGCCATGCGTCTGTACGTCGTCCATTTTCCTCCAGTGATGGTAACCATGCTATCCTTCTCCACAGCGATGACGTGGTCTCTTGACATGTTCTCCGTGTTCTTCGCCGCAGGATCGGCAGCTAATGGGCGGATACCACTCCATGCACTGAGTATATCCGACTTACGCGCTTCAACTTGCAGATATGGTGCGATTGATTCTAAAATGAATTCAGTCTCGTCTCGTGTCGCCGCCGGGGTCATTGAGACATCACACTTTGTATCAGTTGTGCCCGCAATACAGGCGCCAAGCCACGGTAGAACAAAGACCACTCGGCCATCTTTCGTCTTGGGAATAATCAATCCGAGATCACTTGGGCAATAGTACGCTGGAAGAGTTAAATGCGCTCCAGAAGAAGGCGTCATTATCCCATCTGCCTTGTCGTTTGACAGCTTTCTTACTTGATCAGTGAACGGGCCGCTGGCATTGATGACAGATTTCCCGTAAACATCGTACTCACTACCTGTGAGCATATCACGAGCTCTGACTCCGACAACTCGATCACCATCCTTGTGAAACTTGATGACACGGGTATGGTTGACTACAGCTGCTCCCGCATGCGCCGCTGTGCAGGCCAAGGCGACGTTTAAACGCGCGTCGTCAAACTGCCCGTCGTAGTAGACAATCGACCCCTTCATCGACTTCTCTCCGATATCTGTGCGGATTTGACTCAATTGAGGGAATGCCTCTTTCATTGTGCTCGCCCGCGCAAAGCTGGACATCGTCAAGCCGTGTGTGCCGGCGACAAAGTCGTACGCCTTCATACCAGCCCAGTAGTACGGTACTTCCCACCACTCATAACAAGGTGTCGCTATCGGAAGCGCTCGAGTCAAATGCGGGGCGTTATTCAGCAATGTTTTACGTTCTTGCAGAGCTTCAAAGACGAGTTTCAGCTGTCCCGGGTCCAACTGGAATACCGCCTTCTCTAAGTAGCGCACTCCACCGTGTACAAGTTTTGTACTGCGACCGCTCGTGCCAGCTCCAAAGTCTTCACCTTCGATTAACGCCACGCTGAGCCCTCTCGTAGCGGCATCTACTGCACACCCCGCTCCAGTGGCTCCTCCACCGATGATGAGAACGTCATAAGGACTATCGTTTCGCTTGAGCGCCTGCACGGTGGCCTTTCTAGTGGGAAGCGGCGTGGATGAGTTACTCCACGGATCCCGCGGAAGTTGCGCGTCGTCGGAAGAAGTCAAGCCATGAATGGCGAGTCCAGTGCCGGTAACTGCGACAGTGAGTCCGACTGCGCTCTGCGCGGCCCGCCTGAGCGCCATCGAACCACGATGGCTGCGTGTGCCGCGCGCGCGGTAGCTGCCTAAAAAGTGACGTCAGACTGCAAAAGTTGAACAGTTGCTAGAAATATGCAAATATGAGGACAAGTTTTACTACATGCAATTCATCGCGGAGGTTTCTTAAGAGCTGCGAAACGCAGGGCGAGATCGTCTTCAGAGTCGCGTTTCGGTGCTTGATTGGCGCTTTTTGGCGCCGTGTCGCTCTTTGTTGAGGACGCTTCCAACTCACCAATGGATACAGCCACGTTGAGCAGAGCGTCAACTTCCTCGTCATTGATATCCTTGGTTGAGTTATCCATGGAGCTCTGAGACGCTCCGCTAACAATGGCCACCGCTGCCTCAGACGCTTCTTCTGCCCGTCGAGCGGCCGCCTCTGCGATTTCAGCAGCCTTGATTGCGGTGGAATAAGCCACCTCAACCGACTCAGCGGATGGCTCGCTAACGTTTTGCTTTGTTTCCTTTTGCTCAAAAGCAATATCATGAGCGACGCACAGCTTTTCTAAACGTTGTTGGACTACGCTAGATTCGATGTTTTTCACCTTGAGCGCTTCGAGGACAATCAAATTCACTCCGCAAGCTCGCGCAGTCCCTTCACCTTCGCAAGACAATACGTACCCGCGTCCAAACTTACGACCGAATTGTCTCTTTATGGCATCTAACTCTGGTAACTCTTTGGCTCTCTTCGCTGAATACACTACGGTTGCGATCGCTTCTCGCAGTTCATCGGGTAACTCCTTTGCAGAGTCAACAACTGCTAATCTTGTGATGACTGTTTCAAGGATTAGCTCCAAAATCTCGTAAGCCTCCAGCATAGCTTCCTCTCTGCACAGCGCTTCGCATCGTATTCTCGCAGAATCTTGTCCGATGCCTCGTTCACTATGTAAAAGCTCCACCACCTCGCGCTCGAGTTTCACTCGCTGATTCTCGCGCTTGTTCCGGATCAATTTGATTCGTCCTACACACAGCCTGAGTGCTGTTTTAGTCTTTGAAGCGTCGTATCCGACGTGAAGGGTGTCCTTGAGTTGATTGATGAGACCGCCGATCATGGTGCTATACGTCTGTCACCTTTGCCGTTTCGAGCAGCGAATAGTCTCGCGCGCTGTTCGCGTGCGGGTCGAAGAATGAGGGGTAACTCGCCAGGTGGTTAGTCTACAGCTACTTAAGTTTTATTGATACAGGGGAAACTAATCGCGAAAGAGCGCCCTAAGAGTGTTAGCTTCGGCCGTCATCTCTTCTGCCGATCTCGGTGGACGATCGTCGTCCAGAGCTTTAGATCCAGCCTCGCCGCGCCACTTTTCTAGCTCGTCGTATATGTCGTCGTTTCGAGCAAAGTCTCCCTCCTTGCGCGGGAGCACGTGCACGTGCACGTGTGGAACCGTCTGACCAGCCAGAGGTCCGTCTTGAATCGCTAAAGTAGATGACGCAGTGTTGTAC
>Ga0222719_10003065_pt1 | contig 14982 bp, 11 predicted proteins | sample C33_34DmetaG_FD_165039 | JGI IMG/M metagenome (GOLD analysis project Ga0222719, IMG submission 165039) | Estuarine water microbial communities from San Francisco Bay, California, United States - C33_34D | ecosystem: Environmental > Aquatic > Marine > Unclassified | place: USA: California...
GCGATATGTGTAACCTTGTTCACCACTAGCCATAGCATAGTTTACTTTACAAACTACATCCATTTGTTTAGCAAGTTCAACTGTTTTGATAATACTCCAATCGTTCATATCATCAATAACAGCAATAAACTCAGGACGGTATCCTACAAGCTCTAACATCTTGTCTGACACTTTCCAAAAATCTTCTTCAGTGAATACACTCATGTCGCCTTTGAGTCTACCACTACCGTATTGGAAGCTGGTAGCAATACCCATGCGTGGATGATTAAAAAGTTCAACCCACTTATCTGGCTTAACATAGAAAGGCCACAAGTTACTAGTAAAACTAATAGTTGCAGGCATGTTGTGTTCATCTAAGAACTTGATAATCTTCCAGTAATAGTCTGGCTCAACCATTAGCGGATCGCCACCATTTACAATAATAGTATTAGTGTCAGGATAGCGTTTTAAAAATCTAAAAATATAATCGTGATCAAGTAGTCCTGCATTGTTAGGGTCAATCTTAGTTGACGAGCAGAATGTACATTTAAAGTTACACGCTTCTGTTGGTTTAATAATAAGATCCATTAAGGTGCTAACTCCATCATTAGTGTTTTAGGTGCAGGGCAAGTATCGCCCTCCCATGCAAGTTTGTAACAGTCGCCGCCACAATAAAACTGCACGGGGCATTCGTAGCACTTGGGATTTCTATTTAACTCATTGGCAATATTACACATACGTTCTGGATGATACAATACTTTATCGATGTCGTCGTGTATATGTGCATAGTGTGCTGTGGGTGCAGAGTTAGGACATCCTGCAATAGTACCATCTGCATTTATAGTGAACAGTTTTTGTTCGCAATCTCTACAGAATGTACTTGCACGAGTAATGCCTTCTTCAAACTTCATATACACACTTTCGATAGTCGAGTTGTATATTTTGTCACGCAAGCCCCTTGCTTGTGTTTCTTTGTGTAACAACATATACCAATCTTGTATTTCTTTATTTGTAGGAAATATTTTAGGATTGCGTACAGCATTACCGTCTGAAGTTAAACGTTCAAAGTCAACTTCTTGTATTCCTAATCCAATCAAATATTCAATGACGTCTGCTGGATTTTCTTGTATCATGTCCTTGCTTAAACTAACAAAGCATTTTATTTCTACACCGTCTGCTGTTAGTTGACGTACATTATCTTCCCATAGCGTTTGCTGTTTAGCATTAGCCCAACGTATAAACGGATCATAACTTGTGCCTAAACGCTTGTGCAATATACCATATATTAGATCAAGTTTTTCTTCTGTAAGTTTATAAGTTAGGTTAGTGGTCATGCCATAGTAAGCACGTTCTCCCCAAACATCATAGGTCAGTTTGTGGAATAACTTCATATCCTCTACAGGAGCAAGCATAGGCTCACCGCCGTGAAACTCAAATGCTATTGCACTGTTGGGCATTTTAGCATACAGCCTATTAAAAAAGTCTGCTGTAGCACGAGGATCAAAATAAATCTTACGTCCGTTAATACCGTTAGTAAAACAATGAGAACAGTTTAGATTACAAGTCTCTGTTGTTTTAATATAGGACATATATTGTGTAGCATTATGTATTGTCATCGATGCCCCATGATATCATTATACTTTCTGTTTTATTAGTTGCACGATGCGGAGTGTTTGCTGGAATATACAAGCATTGACCTTGGTGTGCAACTATCTCTTTGTCATTAACAATCATAGTTTTAGATCCGTGCGTAACTTGAATAACAAGATCTACAGGATCAGTGTGCGTATCAAAGCTAGGACTGTTTTCCCACGCAAAGAATATGTGTGCTGTACCTTTGAAAAAATGACACAGCTTTTCATAACGTTCTACTTTAATAGTAGTATTGCGTTCAACAAGTAGTTTATCTAATATACCTAAATATGAAATATAATCCATATCTTCTAGGTAATGTTGCAAACCATCTTGATCAATATAACTTACCATCTTGCGTAACAATGCATCTTCACTTCTTATAAGTGATACAAAGTTGTTGTATGATAAAGTTACACTGGGCAATAGCATTTAACACCACACATCAAATGGCATGCAGATACGCATGTCTTTTACAGTCTCAACATTGTGCCATACAAAGCTAGGGAATATAAACAGATCACCTGCTTGAGGCTTTAGTACGATAGGGTCAAACATATGATTAAGATTGCTGTTATAACCTCTATTAGCATTACCTCTAGGATCGTGTAATACTAGTTCTCCGCCTACAGGAGGAGTTGCAAGATAAAGAATACCAGTAAACTGACTTCCTAGGTGATTGTGTATATGGTGTGTAGCACCTTCTCTATAAACATGTACCCACCAGTTAAACGACCAAGTTTCTTGCTTAGGAAAGTTATCAGCAAAGTAATGTTTTAGTGTGTCTGAAATAAAACTATGTGCTGGTAACAGTTCAGGATATTCTTCAATGTCAGCTCTTTCAGCATCGCTTACACCGTCAGGGAACTCCAGTATAATGCTGTTAACAACATTACCTAGACTTTCTTGATCTTCCCATTTGTAATGAGAAAGTGGAGTAGGCCATACATGTTTAGTCGCCATCGTGATCCTCTATGTATTGCAAGACATCAACTGCTGTCATGACTTTAGTTTTTATTATAGCATTGTTTAGAGTATTTCGCAACCCCTGATGTAAGGGTTTTGGCCAAATACCGAACTCTACCCAACAGTATCCTGAATGCTCTTCATTTAATACTGGAATAAACTCGTCATCTACAAAACATAGATATGTATGAAAGTTAAACTTTTCATCATTACTAACAAAAAGTTCAAGTGGAATAACTTTGTAAAAATCAGGAAGGTCACCGATCTCTTCAGTGATTTCTCTTTGTAGTCCTTCCCACGGAGTTTCACCACTTCCGTTTGTACCACCTACTAAACCCCAGTGACCTGGTTGCTTAACGTGAGTACGTTGAAGTAGTAAGAAGCGTTTAGTGTTAAGAGAGCAAATGAGAGCTCCACTGCAAACTATTTTATCTGTCATACAAATATATATTTGATTTAGAGTATGACTTGCCAGTATCCTGGCTGATATAGTCCTTCCCAGGCTTTAACCCACTGTTCACCATCCCATTTAAACTGAATGCCGCTGTTAGGGTTAATGTTTGTAACATATGTTACATCTGTTATTTCACTAGAATCAAAAATAACAGTCCACTTCGACCCGTCCCATTCAATAATGTCGTTAGCATTTGCTATAAAGTCTGAACCGTCAGAGTTTTTCCAAAAGTCTGGTCCATCTACATTATTTGTACTTCCTATGTCACCAGTTAGCAAGAATCTAGAACCAGTTTGAACTGTTGGCGGATTTCTAGTAGGATCAACAACAGCATTAATGTTACCGTCATTGCGTAATGCACTCGTTATTAATGTGTTTGTAGGAAGTGTGTCTTCGTCCCAGTTAACTGTAAGTTTAGTTTCGTCTGTAGGATTAATAGTTAAGTATCCTACAATAGGAGTTTTTGACTCTTCTCTGCGTAAGAATATTTTTGAAAGACCTGCTCTGTAAGTACCGGGTAGTGCATCAAGTATACCTTGCCAGTTGCCTTGCGTTCCTGTCGGAGAAGACTTTTCTAAACTAGATGCATCATTAAGACCCATTGGTTTAACTAGTTCAATGTCGTTACCAAATACAAGTGTATGCCAAGTATTTGCATTATTACTTAAAGAAGAACTAAATCCGTCTGGTACTGCTTGATCCCATCCTGGGAATAGAATGCTATCACCAGGAATGTTAATACCAGTTTCGATAGTACCTCTTTCCTCGTCACCAATAGACATTCTAACCGCAGTTACAACACCTAGTTGTTTTACTTTTACTGGAGGACTAATGTATATAGGACAGCTAAACTGTAGTGTTGATACATCAATCTCGCTTTCAGTTCCTTGCGGAATACTTCTACTGCTCCATGTAATGCCTTCAAGGTTTACAACACTTAAACTAGTCCAATCAACAAAGTTGTCTGTTGTTTGTATTTCTAAACTTGGATTAAAAAGCATTAAAATCTGTTCTACTAGTTGAAGTTTTTGATCTGTGTTTGTTGACCAAATGTCTGCATTTACTGTTAACGTGTACGGACTAGGCATTAATCTTTCAACAGTATACGAGTTTCCTTGTTGCGTAGTATAACGTTGATTTACTTCATCAAATCCACGTTCTCTAATATTAACTTTACTAACAAGGGTTGCATCTGAAGTTCTCGATCTGTCTTGCTCTAGACCAGTTACATACATGCCAATGCGCGGCGCACTTGGTATTTTGTTTTCTGAGTTATCTCTAATAATACTTCCTACTTGTCTAGTAATATCACCATACATAACAGGAACTTGCGTAAGTTTACCGCTACCATCTTCGTATGTAAAGTTGCTTAGTAGACGCAACATCTGGTTAAGATACTTTCTTATCTGTCCATCATAAAAATGTTGCATTAGTTATCACTCCTTGGACGCAAAGCCTGTGACAGACTTTGACGTTGTTTAACTCTATCATTATAGAATATAACTTCCCATAGACCCGAATCTATTATTTCTACAGGCAGGTTAAGTTTTACTAAAGTAGTATTGTTCTTAACATGTGTGTCATATAAACTTGGATGTTCGTTAGCATCTAGTTCTACAGTGTATGCATTAAGTTTTATCATTACGTATCTTGGATTAGTTGTAAATGCTTCAACGTCAGTTAATGCAACTGTGTCGCCTTTTTGTAGTGCTACTAGATCTGAAGTTATCTTATCAATGTAAGTGTAGTTGTTATTGTTAATAAACGATGTTTTTTGTGTCTGTCTTGCATCGTCATTAGTTAAGTTCATTCTCATATTGTCACGCATTTTAATCCAACGAGTTCCATCATAACGAAATAATCTGTTTGGTAAAAAATCAACACGTAAGAAATAATCGCCATCTGCAGGAGACTCAGGAAACGTAATACCAGTTCCAAATGGAGCACCGTCCGGTGCTTCTGTTGAGCCAAGTAAGTAACCGCTGTATCCGTCTTTTCTTGGAGTATTTCTTAATGCATCAACAGTTTGTAATGATGTTGCATCTAGTGTACTATCATCAACGGTTGCTAGATCTACAGTTCCTTCTTCAGTTGACAGAGTATAAAAACTTGTAATGTCATAACCTGACTTAGGTGCATTTGCTTCTGCTTCTGCTAGGTTAGCATTGTTTATTTGCATTTCTGCTTCATAAGTTGAAAGAAGATCTCTTAGAGAACCTTCCTCTGGTGCATCTTCGTTCATTGGAAGATCGAGTATTTCTTTAAACTCTTGGCTATCAACAATCTGTTTAAGTTTGATTCTATACAAGTGTGGATACCAAGTAGGGCTAAATCCTTCAGCAGCACGGTTAACATCTTCTACAACATAGAAACGTTTAAGTGCTACACTATAATCATTTGCTGCAAACTCGTCTTTAAGATGCGGTAGTTCTAGTACATCTCCGGGCATTATTTTACGACCAAGTGTATCTACACTGCTGTTAATATGAATAGTCATAAACACTGTATCGTTTTGTAAAAATAATCCAAACTGACTAAGATCAAAGTCTATGTCTTGGACATTGTATATTCCTCTAATAGAATATATGTCTTGATCATACTTTCGATCTCTATTTTCTAAAAATAAAAGATCTTGTATTTGTCTTTCATCTTTCACAGTGGTTCCGTCATCGGTTCCAATGTACTTGTGAATAAGCACATCAGTTCCACCGATCTGAAACATTTCGTATATCTGTCGGTCTAGAAACTTATAATCAAGACCTTTTTCTGGTTTATATAAACTGAGTCTGGGCATAGTACAAGTATTTATTAGATTCGAGCTCATAAGATAAATACTTTAAACAAATGCTAGGAATAGGATACTATGACTCAAGAGATTATTAACGTTGGCAGTAGCCCGGACTCCGGTGACGGCGATACACTGCGTTCAGCACTTATAAAAACAAACAACAACTTTACCGAACTGTACGGAAAAGTAGGAGGCTTTCCAGAATGGCAAGACGGCCTACAAGGACAAGTTCTTATTGTCGGAATCGACGGCAGCATTGGCTGGGGCAGCGCAACTTCTTCCAGTACAGATGCAGCTACATTAGGCGGACAACCACCTAGCTACTACTTAGATTATAGTAACTTTACTAATACACCTAGTATCACATCATCCCTAGCAGCGTTAACTGATACAAGTGTAGCAGGAGCAACTACAGGACAAGTACTATCATATGATGGTGCAGTATGGACAGCAACTACACCCGCAGCAGTAGCGCAAGCATTAGATGATTTAACAAACGTAAGTGCGGCTACTCCTAGCAACGGCCAAGCACTTGTTTGGAGTGGAAGTGCTTGGGTTCCAGGGGCAGTAGCAGCTGACATTAGTGCAACAAGTATTAATGCATTAAGCGATGTAGATACAGCAACAGCAGCACCAACAAACGGACAAGCACTTGTATGGGACGGCACAAACTTTGTACCAGGTACTGTAGCAAGCACAGGCGGCTCAATGGCAACATTGACCGATGTTGATGTTACAGGTGCTATCACTGGAAGTGTTTTAAAATACAATGCAACAAACAGTACTTGGGAAGTTGGCACAGATGACAGCGGCTCCGGCGGGATTGCATTAACCGATTTATCAGCAAACAATCTAGCAGCAAGTGGTGGCGGCTCTCTTGCTTATAACAATACGCTTGGATTGTTCTCTTTTACTCCGCCAGACTTAACAGTATATGCAACAACTGCAAGTTTAGCAACTGTAGCTACTTCTGGTGCATACAGCGACTTAACTGGTACGCCAGTTCTAGCAACTGTAGCAACAAGCGGAGCATATGCAGATCTAAGCGGCACTCCAACTGTTCCTACTAACATTGCAGATTTAGCAGATGTAAGTGCAACAGTGCCAACAACAGGACAAGTTCTAAAATGGGACGGTGCTGTATGGGCACCTGCTGCTGACAGTGAAGGCACAGGCGGCGTTGGTATTGCACTAACTGATATTAGTGGCACTGGAGATATTGACTTTAACCAAGTTACTGGTGTTATTAGTTTTAATAATAGTTCAGGATACATTACAGGCATTGGGTCATTTAGTGTTGGTGCATTAAATGATGTTGATATTACTAGTGTTGCTCCGACAAATGGACAAGCACTTGTATGGAATGGTAATGATTTTGTTCCAGGTTCAGTAGCAGCAGATATTAGTGCTACAAGCATTGATGCATTATCAGACGTTGACACAACTTCAGCAGCACCGAGCAACGGTGAAGCACTAGTTTGGGATGGATCTAACTGGGTTCCGGGTGCTGTAGCATCAGATCTAAGCACTTCTAGTATTGACGCACTTGCTGATGTAGACACAACGTCAGCAGCTCCGAGCAATGGCCAGGCACTAGTTTGGGATGGTTCAAACTTTGTACCTGGTGATGTTGCAAGTGTAGATGGTGTTATTAACTTTATTATTACTGCTGACGGTACGAACAACTTTGTATTCAATGGCGGCGGCACAACTAATGCAACAGACCCGATTGTATACTTAACACGAGGGCAAACATACACGTTCTCTATGAATACAACAGGTAGTCCGCTATGGATTAAAACATCAGCAACTACTGGTACAGCAAACGCATACAACGATGGCGTAACGAATAACGGCACTGACAGTGGAACTATTACATTTACAGTTCCGCAAGATGCTCCAGACACATTGTATTATATTAGTCAGTTCTATCCAGGTATGACTGGAACAATATATGTTCTAGACAAGTTTACACAAGCTGACTGGAACATAATGTTTAGTACTAAGTCGACAGACGATTTGTCAGAAGGTATTATTAATAGATGGTACACTGACGAACGTGTAGACGATCGTGTTAACTCACTTGTACAAGCAGGTACAGGTATTAATATTATTTACGATGACCTAGCAAACACACTAAGCATTGAAGCTACAGGCGGCAGCACAGGTGGATCGAGTACATTCTTAGGTCTAACTGATACACCAAGTAGTTTTGCAGGATTTAGTAACAAGTTCCTTGCTGTAAATGCAGCAGGCGATGCAGTTGAGTTTGCAGACATTTCGACTGCACTATGGGGCAGTGACGTTAAAGGTTCTGTATTTGGTGACGATTCTACAGTACTAGTTGACGGCGTGTCTAACCTATTAACAGGTGATGTATTAAACGATACTGTACGTACAGACAACTTAGGCGGCGCAACAAGTGCTGTGATTAACGTAGCAAATAGCACACAGTTAACATTTGGCACAGGCGGCTATATTTTAGGACGTCCGATATCAACACTTGGTGCAACACGCATCGAACAAGGCGGACTAACATTCTCTAGCACACTTCCGATGATAGTTAGAGCAGATCCTACAAGTCCAAGTCAAAACTTGAGCTTTGAAGGTTTCTTTACTGGTAGCTTAAACGGTAGTGTTAACGGTACATTAAGTGGTGATGTTACAAGTACTAATACATCGACATTTAATAACTTAACTGTTAACGGTACATTTACATCAAATGGAACACTACAGTCTGATTTACAAGGTAATGTTATACTTGGCGGACTTAATAATGCAGTAATCAAAACAGAGTTTGATGATGTTATTATTAACGAGTTTGGCGAAGTACAAAACTTAAACGGACAACTTCCAAGCTATTTCTTAGACTATAATAACTTTACTAATACACCAGCAGTACCTACTGTAACTGATCAGATTTCAGAAGCACAAGGTGCAACAAATGTGTATCATACAGCAGCTAGAGCAAGAGCTTCATTAAGTGCAGGAACTGGAGTTATTTACGACAATGTCACTGGCGTTATTGCTATTGGACAAGACGTTGCTACTAATGCTAATCCGACATTTAATAATCTAACAGTAAGTGGTAACTTAACTGTACAAGGTACAACTACACAAGTTAACACAACACAGTTACTAGTTGAAGATAATATTATTACACTTAACTCAACTGTTACTTCTGGAGCACCTAGCATAAACGCAGGTATTGAAGTACTAAGGGGTGATGACGGAGTTAAGCAACTAGTTTGGGACGAAGCTGTTGACAAATGGTCAGTGGGTAGCGATACTATAGTAGCTGCCACATTTGAAGGTAATCTAAACGGTAGTATTACAAGCCCAAGTGCAACTATCGAACTAACAAGTGCAACTAACAAGATTAGAAGTTACTATGCAACACTTGTTGACTTGCCTGATGCAACAACTTATGCAGGTATGGTTGCTACTGTTCAGTCAACAGGCGAAGTGTATGCTGCTATTAGCGGTAACTGGAATCAACTTGTTAGAATAGGCGGAGGTCTAAACACTGACGGAGTTCCAGAAGGCGACAATAACTTATACTGGACAGAAGCTAGAGGCGATGCTAACTTTACTAATAACTTACTAGCAATATCAACAGACAGTTTAGCAGAAGGTAACTCGAATAGATATTACCAGACTAGCTACTTTAATGCAGACTTTGACTACAGATTAACTAACTTGTTATCAAGTGATGTTACTGAAGGTACAACTAACTTATACTGGACAGAACAGCGTTTTGATGATAGCTTTAGTTTAAAAACTAGTGACGACTTAGCAGAAGGCATTGCTAACTATTACTTTACCGCAGCAAGGTTTGACACTGAGTTTTCTGCAAAAACAATAGACGACCTAAATGGAGTACAACTAGGTGCACCGGCAGTAGGCGATGTTCTACAATGGGACGGCACACAATGGACTAATGGCAGTACATTTGCTACACTAGCAGGCGATTTGAAAGGTAGTGTATTTGCAGACGACTCTAGTATAATGATCGACGGTCTAACTGGCGAAGTCAAAGGGCGTATTGCCAACGACGACTTAACTATCTTTAAGCAAGGCGCTGATGTAGTATTTGCACCAGCAAGCGCAGGCGACGGATTTATCTTTAACGGCGGCGGCACATTATGGGCTAACCAAAACGTACTTATTTCCGGAACAACTAACGTACAAGGTAATATTACAACCGAAACCGGTGTTAATATTGCTCCAGAGTTTGATTTAGACGGTAATATTGGTGCTATTTCGTTTAGGTACAACACAATATATGTACAAAATGTTGAATCAAGTGATATACGCGGCGACTTAACAGGTAGTGTATTTGCACAAGACAGCACACAGATTATTAATGACATCGACGGCACAGTTGTTGGCGATGTTAACAACACTAATGTTACAACAGGTGTTCTAAGAACTGGAACATTAAATAGAACCTGGACTGAACTTATTACATCAGTTACTGCTGAAGCAGGCAGTGCGTACATTGTTGATACTAGTGTAACAGGCGGGGTAACTATTACGTTACCTACATCAGCAGCACTAGGTGATGAGATTAGAGTAATAGATGGGTTTGGAACAGCTAGTCAGTTCCCGATCACTATTAGTAGAAATGGACATAATATCCAAGGTAGAGCTGATGACCTCGTAATACAAACAGACCGTTCTGCATTTGGACTAGTTTACTATAATGCAGAACAAGGTTGGATACTAACGGAGAACTAATATAATGTTTTTAGCAGAAATAAAAAATGAAGCAGCAAAACCTAAAACCGTAACGGAAGGGTATAATGCTGGCGCCGGTGATACTATAATAGTAGAACCTCAAAGCAGAGTTGAAACAGACACACTTGCTAACTATTTGCCAGGATTTAAAGTGCAGCTATCTCCAAATCCAGCAGACGGTGATGTTGTAAGGGTTATTGTAAAAGGATACGGACACACAGAAAATGCTGTTAGTGTTCGTGCTTGGCACCCGATTGATTTTAGAACTACAGCACAAATACCAGATGGAACATTTACAAATCAATACATTGCAGATACAAAAACTTTAATCATTCCAGACAAAAACTTAGAAACAGTTTTTGTTTATAACGGTTTAACAGATACTTGGGACACTAATACACTCACAACAGACTTAGATTACAGACGCTTGCGCCCAACAGACACTGAGTTAACAGGTGACAACTTTGTATTAGACACTATCGAAAATGGCACAGCAATGTGGGAAAATCCATTTAACTATGATGCTACTATTACACAAGAAGCAGTATTTGGATGGAGCGGGCCTACTGCATGCGCAAACCATTTAGGTTATATTGAACAAAGATTTGGACCTATAGGAGCAGCAGGCGACGGAGCAGATTGGCCATCAACTGGTACTGCTATTCTAGGCGACCCGCAATGGCACGATCATCAGTATGATAGTGCGAGACCTGCAAACACAGTTACTTGGGCAACACAGCTTCTATCTACAGTAACTGACTTTGGCTGGTACATTGGCACAAATGGTTCTGGCGCAGCAGACAACATTGCACTCAATGTAGCAGTAACATACGGAACAAGTATTGGCAACTTTGTTTCAGGTTATCGTGCATTTAATGCACACATAGGCGAAAGCGCATTAAATGCTACTGACGTATCTGTTAGTTACAATACTTTAGATACTTTTCCAGATCCACTAGCTAACGAAGGCTATGCAGCAACACTAATGGAAAACTTTGATACTAACTTCCAACTTGTTAGAGATGAGATTGCCGCTAATCGTCCGTTCTTTGCTTGCTTTGCACACTGGAATCTTACAGAAAAAACAAACCCACAGAATAAACTACCACCTGAAACTATTGGCGGTCATGAAAATACTAAAAACTTACCTATTAAGTTTTACAGTTGGGGTGCATCGCAGACTACTGGTCCTAACAACGAACAGTACTACACAGGCGGCGTAGACGATTTTGAAGATACTGTAGGTCATTGGGCATTAGTTGTTGGTTATATTGAAACACAAGCAGCATACGCCTCGACTCCAACAGCAGCACAACATCCGCATATTTCAGCAAACAGTAAATATCTTATTGTAGTTGACGATAATGCACTAACTGATGCTAATGGTGCAAGTGCATTAAATGGTATGGAACAGCGTGTACTAAAGGCAATACCTATTACTGAAAACGGTGTAACTACTGGTAGAGCAAACTTACATGCAACTGTATTTGTAAATGTCGACAATGCAACTTATGCCGTATAAGGATAAAACTTTATGAGTAACATAACTGAAGAAAAAAGTAAACTATTTGACTATGTAGACGCTATGCTAGGCGGAGGCATGGTTGATGTTGAACTAGATCCAAGACACTACGAGATTGCATTAAGTAAAGCACTATCACGATACAGACAACGTTCAGATCATTCAGTTGAAGAAAGTTACAGCTTTTTAACATTAGTTGAAGATCAAAACGTATATACACTTCCAGACGAAGTTATTGAAGTTCGTAAAATGTATAGACGTAGTATCGGTTCACGTAGTGGTGGCGGCGATGGCGGCACATTATTTGAACCATTTAACCTTGCGTACACAAATACATACTTACTAAGTTCTAGCTCAATCGGCGGTTTGCTAACGTATGAACTATTTTCAGGTTATCAAGAACTTGTAGGACGTATGTTTGGTAGTTTCATAGAGTTTAAATACAACAGCAACAATAAACAACTTACAATATTACAACGTCCAAGAGCTGACAAAGAAGAAGTCTTATTGTATACATATAACTACAAGCCTGACATTGTGATCATGACAGATACATATTCAGGACAATGGATTAAAGATTACACACTTGCAGCATGTAAGTACATGCTAGGTGAAGCACGTTCAAAGTTTGCTACTATTGCCGGACCACAAGGCGGATCAACTCTTAACGGTGACGCACTAAAGGCTGAAGCACAGAGCGAAATGGAAAAACTTGAAGAAGAAGTTAAAATGAATGTTGCAGGCGGTACTGGCTATGGATTTATTATTGGTTAAAAACTTCTTGACAAATGGACCGGATCCTATTATAATATAAAACATATTGTAATAGGAGTCACTGTGTTACCAAAACTATTAGTAGTAGGCCATGGCCGTCATGGCAAAGATACTGTATGCGAAATGTTAGAAGCATACGGATATACATTTCAATCAAGTTCAAAGTTTTGTTCTGAGTTATTCATTTTTAACGATCTCAAACACACTTACGGATACGCTAACGAAGAAGAGTGCTACAATGACAGGCACAATCACCGTACTGAATGGTATAACATGATTCACGATTACTGTAAAGACGATTTAGCACGTTTAGGGCGCAACTTATTTGAGAAGCATGATATCTATTGCGGGCTACGCAACAAGCGCGAGTTTTTTGCAATGCAGAACGAAGACATCTTTGATTACGCTATTTGGGTAGATCGCTGTGATTACTTACCTAAAGAAGATCCTAGCTCAATGAGTATCGAACAATGGATGTGCGATTACACTATTGATAACAATGGTTCGTTAGAACGATTAGAAAAAAATATAGCCGTGTTAATGCGTAAGATTTTTAGAAGTCGGGGATTAAGTCTCCCTGCCTCCACCGCACACCTTCTTTCTGTAGAATACGCTGACAGTTAGCACAAACAGTTTTTAAGTTACCAGGACGGCAGTTATCTAACCTGCCGTCTATATGATATACATCAAACTGTTCTTCATGCTTGCTTTTAAATCCGCACTTTTCACAGCTTTCTTTTTTTCTATATCCTGATTGAAACCATAATGGCATTCCTCTAGGAGCACCATATCTTGCACAGCTTTCGCACTTAGATCTAAAATAAACTTTATTATCCTTGCGATAGTTAATAGCAGCCGGTTTTTTATTACAACTTTTACATAATGGACGCATCTTGTATTTATGCTGCCCTTTATGGTCCCTTTTTTGAGCTGTTTAGCAGTAGGTTTTGCCATCAAACTGCTAAATACTTTAAACAAACGCTCATAGGAGAACATTAAAATGGCTTTAGAATCACCAGGAGTACAGGTTAGCGTAATAGACGAGAGTTTTTACACTCCGGCTGAACCTGGCACTACACCACTTATTATAGTTGCGTCTGGACAAGACAAAACAAACAGTTCAGGCACAGGCATTGCAGCAGGTACACTTGCAGCAAATGCAGGCGAAATATACACAATGACAAGTCAAAGAGAACTTGCCGAAACATTTGGAGATCCGACTTTTTACACTGACGCTAGTGGCGCAGCAGTACATGGCGGTGAACAAAACGAATACGGACTACAGGCAGCATACAGCTTTTTAGGTGTAGCTAACAGAGCATACGTAGTACGTGCAGACGTTAACTTAACAGAACTATCTGCAACATCAGAAGAACCAGCAGCAAACCCAGCAGCAGGAACTTACTGGTTTGATACTTCTGCAACTAGCTTTGGTATTTTCCAATGGAACAATGCTTCAGCTGTTGCTGGCGGACAAAAGTTTGCCGCAGTTACTCCTATTGTAATCACAAGCGATGCACAGTTAGATAACACTGCTCCAGTACAAAGTATTGGTAAAGTAGGCGACTATGCGGTAACTGCAACAACTGCATATCCTATTAAGCGCCTATGGTACAAGTCAAGTGCAAACAACGGTACTTGGGTTGAAGTAGGTTCAAATGCATGGTCTATGGCTTGGCCAACCATAGCAGGCACAAAATCTTCTCCAATCATCCAAGGTGGCGATACTTTAACTATTAACGCTACTAACGTTTCTATTACTGCTACAGTACCAGGAACAGGTGATCAAGATTTAACACAGCTTGTTTCAGCAATCAATACAGAGTTAACTAGTGCAGGTAAATCGAGCGTAATATCTGCTGCTATTGTTAACGGCAAACTAGAGATTTATGCAAGTAACGCAATCGACGGAAGTTCAACTGAAGCAGATAACTCAAACGGTATTACACTAGGCGGTACACTTGTTGCTGCTGTTGCTGCTGATAGCCCGATCGGAGTTGCAAACGGAACTTACTATCCGCCAAAACTACAAATGTCAGCGCACACTAAAGTACCTGAGTTTAAGCAGATTGATACATACAATCGTCCAACAGGTAGTGTTTGGGTTAAGACTACTGATCCAAACGG
>Ga0222719_10003066_pt1 | contig 14981 bp, 8 predicted proteins | sample C33_34DmetaG_FD_165039 | JGI IMG/M metagenome (GOLD analysis project Ga0222719, IMG submission 165039) | Estuarine water microbial communities from San Francisco Bay, California, United States - C33_34D | ecosystem: Environmental > Aquatic > Marine > Unclassified | place: USA: California...
CGTGTGGGGATGCGTTTTTGATGTCGTGGGCCAAAGGCGCGCGATGGACGTACGAGGAGGGCGTCGCGTGCGAAAACGTCTCTGACCCGGCGATTTATGACTTTGGCGCGCAAGGGCCGTGTTTCGGGAGCGATAGCTTACAAATTCCTCTCGGGTTTGCTCCGAAACATGGATCGTCGTACGCGGGTGTCGGGGGGTCGTTCGATTTGGGCGAGTCGAACGCGAGCGGCTCTAAAATCGCAAAGTCTCGGCTCGGCTCAAATTTCGCCGCGCCGTCGGGCACAGCCATGACTTCGGTGTTCTCCGAAGGCTTCGAAGCGGAGCTGAAGGATTTGTATGTATTCGTGGCGCCGGCGCTGGGGCGCACGGACGACGACGACTCGGTGTACGTCAGCTAAAGAGGACAAAAAAGCGTTGTAACAACCAAAGGTAGTCTCTAAGAGACGTCTTCGACGTCGTCACTGCATCGCACGCGTTGCGCGCACCAATGACGACGACGCCGACGACAACGACACCACCGCGACGACGCCCGCGCACACACGCACGCCTAGAACGTGCCTAGACGTTGACGCACACACTCGCGCGCGGGAGCCGCGTGCGCATGTCAGACGTTGAGCTCGCGCGCGAGCCGCCGCGCGCTCCGCTCGTATTCATCTACGACACCGAACGCGACGACGACGACGACGCGCGATGCAAGAATGTGACGAAGCGTTGTGCGAACGATGCGCGGCGCGCGACGGCGCGTCTCGGACGAGGACGCCATCGCGCGACCTTGGTGGCCAACGCGCCGCCTCGCGAACGCTCGAGCGGACTCGACGACGTCGCGCTCTCGCTCGATGACATCGACGCGCGCGCGGATGCATACGTCCCTAAATGGTGGACCGCGGCGTCGGCGACGGCGTCGGCGAGCGGCGAAAGCGGTGGGCACAAGTCAAAGCAACCGTCCCGGTCCAACGCCGCGCTCGCGTTTACGACGACGCATGTCTTCTCTGGAGACGTCAATGCCGCGTGTCGGCGCGCGTATCTCCAAGTATTGAGCGATGCTGATCCATGTTCACCAGTCGTAGACGCTGTCGTGGACGTAGAACGGAGGTTTAGTGATTTTGGGTCGTGTCACGCGACGGTGGCCGCGACGACGCTTTCGGCGGAACGCGCGACGATGGAGCTCGGAAGCTCGTTTCGTGACGCTCGTGGCGTTGAGTTTACGCAGCAGATGAAAATGAGGTTAGATGATGGTTTCGTGCGCGCGATGGTTCCCACAAAGGCGACGATAACGGTGTCATCGTCGTCGTCGTCATTACAGACGTACGACGCGTTTGTCGCGATGCACAAAATTGAAGACGACGACAAAAGCCGAGTCGGCGCGAGCACAGGGACGACGAAAGCGGTACCGACGTTGAGCGGCGATGTACCTCGTGTGGACGATGTCCCGACGGCGCGTGCTGGAGTAGAGACGCCTCGCGAGCCGCGTCCTCGAACGTCGACGTCGAAATTTACGTACACGTACGACTTTGGCAATAATTCGCCTCGCGCGACCTTGACGATGTCTTCAAAGCCCGGAAAGAGCTACAGCGAGAAGGGTGACGGCGCGTCAGCATCAGCAATAACATTAGCAAATATATTATCCACGGTTGAGGTACTCACGCGCGTTTCGTCGGATGTGCTCAAAAGGACGCACGCTGCGCGCACACAGTGGCGAGCGAAAATCGCATCCGGGACGTCAGCCAAGGCGACGACAAAAGCGAGCGTCACCAAAGGTACCGTCAGTGCCAGCGTCGACTTTGAGCTCATGCACGACATCACGCGTGAATCAAAGCTCACGACATCGATCTCGTTCCCGTCGAAGGTGTGTGGATTGAAAATGGCCGCCGCGTTTGGCTCGGCGTCGGCGCTCGAAGCCAAGCTCACGTCCAAAGAGGCCGTGTTCGGCGCGCGTCATCACCGCGGGCGAGGATTAGATTTTAGATTTGGCGTCAAACAAACGTTTGCGGGGACTAAGATGGATGGGAAGATGGATACATTCGTCGCCGTCGCGTTTGCCGCCGATTAAAACCGACTCAGTAGACGGTTGTTGTATCATACGTAGCAGTCGTAGTCGCGCCGTCTTCACTGTGCGACTCTCCACAGGCACATCGCACGCACACACACACACACAGCACGCGCGCACACGAAACCACACGCTCTGCGTGGACATGCGAGCGTTGAACGACGGATCGCCGGCGATATGAACTCCACGGACGCGAGCCGCGCGCGCGCAACCGACGACGACGGGACACCGCTTGCGTCGCCTTCCTCATCTCGCCCACGCGTCGCGCCCGCCACCGCTGGATGGTTCGACCTCGAGCGCGCGCTGCGCGTCGTCTACGCCGCAGTCATGGACGAAGTCAAGCCTCTGGGCGTCGTAGGCATGGCGAGTTTCGACCCGCTCGCTGGTTTCGCGCTCTGGCGCGAGCAACGCGCGCACGAACGCGACCGTCGGCGCGCCGTGCGTGAGCTCTACCCGCACATGCGCCCCGAAGTACCGAGCGAAGATGATTTATCACGCGTGCGCGTGGCGGTGAAGCACGCGATCGGGGCGTACGGCACGGCGAGCGCCGCGCTCGGCGACGCTTCGTTGCGAGAAAAGCTCACGAGTCTCGCCAACGCGTCGGATATCGGCGGTGCGTCGTCTAATGACCGCGCGATGGCGCACGCCAAGGCGACGGAGGCGTGCGCAAAGAGTGCTGGGATCGCACCGACGGATATTATTGATGCCGATTGGACGGGTACAGAATTTTCACCGAGCGCGTTTGTCGCGGTGGACGCGGCTGAAGGCGTCGTGGTGCTTTCGATTCGCGGGACGTGGGAAGCGCACGACGCGTTGACGGATGTCAGCAGCTCGAGCGTGTCATTTTTAGGCGGTTGGGCGCATGCGGGTATGGTGGCGTCGGCATGGCAGGTGTTGAAACGCATGGCGCCGGCGCTGGCGACGTCGCTCGCGAAACATCCGACGTTTACGTTGCTCGTCACCGGCCACAGCATGGGCGGCGGCGTCGCAGCCTGCGTCGCCATGTTACTCCATAGCGATGATGATGACGTTAAATTAGCCGCAGCGATTAGTCTTCGTCGCGAATCAGCGATAGATGTAGCGGAACAGGATGAGGTGTTGCGTAGAATGGCGTTGTGCGCGTGCGTGTGCATCGCGGCGCCGAGCGTAAGCAGCATGGATTTAAGCGAAGCCGCGAGCGCGTACATCACATGCGTCGTCGCAGGCGCAGATGTCGTTCCGAGATTGTGTCACGCATCTGTGCGTAGGTTGTTGCGGCGTTTGAACGCGGCAGCGCCGTCGCATGCGATGCTCAAGGCGTTTTCGTCGGTGTTAGGCGGACGCGATAGGCCCGCAGAGGCGGATGTCGACAGTCTTCGCGGCGGCGATAGCGATAACGAAGGAAACGGCGACGACGGCGACGGCGTCCGTGAGATTGGCATAAATAGCGCGTCCAACGCAGCATCCACGGTTGGCGAGTCGTCGACGCCCATGACGTCTCCGAGTAAAGACGGTGACACCAAGCGTCGACGCGAGGACGCCAAGCGTAATAAATTTCAAGGCGCGTGGGGCGAGCTCGAAGACGTCGTCGGCCTCGAACTTCGCGATCATGCGGCGACTGACTTCATGGTACAACCCGGGCGTGTGATTCATTTTAAGCATCTCCGTTCGTCGGCGCCGACGGCGGAATTGAAGCATCCGACGGCGTTTACAGACATCGCGCTTGATCCGTACATGATGCTCGACCACATCCCCGGAACGTACCAAGCCGCGGTGAAAACCATCCACGATCGCGTCCAGGCGGGCGGACAAGCCTGGGTAAAGCACGCAGACTCGGAAGACGACGAAGATCCAGAGCACGAAGAGCAAGAGGCGATGAGCGCGTTCGTGCGAGGCGAACGCGTGCGCGCGAGAGCCGAACGTGGATGGAAGTCGCTGCAAACGTTCCTCGGCATCCCGAACGAAAGCGACAACCACGACGGCGAGGGCGCCACCACCATAGACTCCAATAGACATAGCGATGATCATTCGATCATCCACGCGCGGCATCGCGCGGCAATGCGTATACCGCCGACGTGCGACACGGACGAAGACGACGAAGACGTTCCAGATTATTACGGCGAAAGCGCCGAGCTCCGCGTCGCGCACGCCGCCGCTCGAGCCGCCGCCGCCAAATCCGACGACATCGGCGTCGACGGTGATAGCAACACCCATTCCTCGGTGTCGTCGCTCGCCGCAGCCTGGGCAAAGCGCCCATCTTGGCTCGGCGGCCGCGCGCCATGAGGGTTTAGACAAAAAGTCAACTGAAAAGCGTTGTAACAGTCACAGTCCCGGGACGCGCGTCACACACTCACGCGCGCCATGCCCCTCGCATCATCGCGCGCGCGCGCGGTCGACTACACCGTTCGCGACTGCTCCAGCGAGGTGCGCTCACTCGCGCGAAAACGCATCGCCGACATCGACATCGACGCGACATTGATGGGTTGAAAATTCAAACGCGCGCGAGCTGTTGACTCACCTCGTACGCGCGCATACGCAGGCTCCGAATCACCCGTGCACCGAGCTCTACGTGCAACGCGACGGAAACAACGACGGTGCGTCGCTGTGTGGGTGGCACACCGCGCGACACGCGCCGTTTCCGGCACACATTACCCTTGAGCTCGACGCTCCGGCGACGCTGCGGCAGCTCAGAGTGCTGTCGCACGAGTACAAAATAGCCTCCGCCGCGCACGTGTACGTCACTCGACGTCTCGATGCGCGCACGGGGGCATTAAGTGTGAAGAAATTGGGCACGCTGCGGTTTGAGACGAACGTTGAGTGCGGGTTTCGTGCGAGAGAGTTGAAGACGGTGCACGTAAACGCGAGCGACGTCGTCGAGGTGAAATTGGAATTCGTCGGCTGTCACGAGAATGTGAAGAATGATGGCAAGCAGATTGGGCTCATGGCGCTGACGTTGATTGGGGAACCGAGCGTGCGTGAGGATGCGTGTCATCGCGGGGCGTTGGTGGCGGAACGTGCGCCGTTGTTGGGGCACAGATTGGACGCGCGCACGACGACGTCCAGCGCCGGCGTGGACGCCGTGACCGAGGAAAAGATTCGTGAAATCACTGCGAGAAAAGAGCACGCGGTGGCGAACGAGGATTACGACGAGGCAAAGCGCTTACGTGATGTTATCTCGAAACTCATCGCGTTCGGGGCCAAGGTGAGGGTTTTACAGGAGGAAAAGATGCGCGCCGTGGACGCCGAAGATTATGACGAAGCCAAACGGTTGAAGATTGAAATTGATAAGATGCGCGCCAAAGGGTACGAAGACGCGTTCGAGTCGTCACCATCGCCGCGCACAGCGACGAGTCTCGCACCGGCACCGACGCCCATGGCGGTGACGCAAGCCAAACCGCCCGTGGCGTTCGCGTTTGACGATGTGCCCATTCGCTCCAAGCACGCCGACGCCATGGCGAGTGGTAAAGAAAACGTCGCGGATGACGAGGACGACGACCAACTCGTAGACGCGTTTGAAACGAAAGTAGCGGTGACGTCGAAAGTCGTGCGTCCAACACCGATGAATTTGAGCGCCGGCGTCGCTAGAGACGTCGTCAATGTCGTCGCGAATAACGATGAAATCCCCGCCGTGGCGACTGGAAAGCGCGTCGTGCCGCCAGAACTCGAAGCCGAAGCCGCGGCGTTATTCGCCGAAGACGCCGAGCAAACGGCGAAAGGAAACCGAGGGAAATCATCCAAGCAAGGTAGCAGCTTTGACGCCGACGCAACGACGAGTGGCGGCGACGATGCGTCGGATTTACCAGCACCTGAGCCTCTGTCGCCATCCGAGCGCGTCGTCGTCGCTCCGCTCGTCGCCGTCTTTGGCGAGGACGTCGTCGGTAAATTATACTCATCCACGTGGTTACATCGCGAGAACGCGTTGCAGACGATGACGAAGGAGCTCATCGGTTTCTGGGAAACGGATGACGTCGATGCGCTCGGGGCGCAGCCGCGAGAAACGTTCCATACGTTGTGCTCCACGCTCGGCGTTCGATGCTTCAACGACAAGGTGGCCAACGTGACGTGCGCCGCGGCGATCACTCTAGCCGCCGCCGCCAAGGCCTACTCGGGCGTGGTGTCATCTAAAGATGTCCGAGACGCCGTCGGTGAATCTATGTCTACGCTTGCGGATAAACTCGGGGATTCGAATCCTCGCCTTCGCGAGAGCGTCCGCGAAGCGTTGCACGCATTCGTCGCCGACGCTCCGGGCGGGTGCGGCGTTTTAGCCGCCGCGCTGTGCAAACCTGTACAGAAACTCAGTGCCTGGCGCGTATTAACCGGTCGGTTGACCATGCTGCTCGAGCTCGTCCCGACGCATGGTTTAGACGCACCGGCGAAAGAAAACTCGTTTTCGCTCGAACACGTGATGAAATTCGCGACGTCGTGCTTTGAAAGCGCCAACGGCGAAGCGAGAAGCCGCGCCATGCAAGTCGTGTTAGCGTGCGTAGATATCGTCGGTGGAAAGGTTAGGAAATACCTTCCTAAGACGTTGAAGCCAGCAATGCGAGATGTTGTTGAAAATGCAATCGAGGAGAGCGAGGATCCGTACGACGTGCGCGGTCGCGGTGGCGCTTTGAGTCCCAAAGCCGCGACGTCGACGTCCATGTCCATGCGCGGTGGGTTTGGTGCCACGTCGAGCAGCGCGCAGCGCGCGTTGCGCGCATCTCCAACGGCATTCGCATCAACGCCGAGGCGGTCTCAGTCTGCGCAGATCGACGGCGGCGATGAGGACGACGACGATGGCGCCGACGTCGGCGTCCCGTCTTTAACGTCGAGCGCGAAATCGCTCGAACGCGAAATTACGCGACGCATCGATGCGTACGGCGAACAACATCCCGACGTCGCCGCCGCCATGAACGATCTCGCCACCGTACATAGCGAAAATGAAGACTTTGATCGCGCGTTGGCGCTGTATGAACGCGCGTTGGCGATTCAACGCGCCGCGCTCGGCGACGCCCATCCAGAGACGGTGCAAACGCTCACCGACCTCGCGATTTGTCATTTAGACCGCAACGAGAACGACTTGGGCAAACCCTTACTCGAACGCGCGTTGGAGTATCAAGAAGCCATTCTCGGTCCGAATCACGCCGATGTCGGCGCCATTCGCGATGTTTTGGCATCATTAGACGGCGACGTCAGATAGTCGACGCTCAGCTTTGTAACGCCACCACGCACCCTTTCAGTCTTCAGTGCGCGACGCATCGACGCGGATGACGACGCCAGCGCTCGTGCGGCGCGGTACCATCGCGGTGCGAACGAACGTGCGCGCGTTTGCCACCGCGTCATCGTCGTCGTCGTCCGACGATGACGACTTGCGCGCGGCGTTTCGACACTGCGTCGCGCTCGCGCGCGCTCGGGACTACGAAACCTATCTCTGCACGCTCCATCTCTCTCGCACCCACGCCCCTGCGGCGTTTGCCGTGCGAGCGTTTAATGTAGAGACGGCGTCGATCGCTGGAGCGACGACGGAAAGCGCGACGGCGCTGGCAAGGCTCGCGTGGTGGCGGGACGTCGTCGACGGGCTCGCGCGAGGCGAGGCGAGTGTAGAAGCCAAGGGGCATCCCGTCGCGCGCGCGTTGCGCGCAGCGATCGGTGCGGCGCCGAGCGCGCACGCTCGCGTGCTCATGCGCCGGATTGTTGACGCGCGAATCGCTGATGCGCGGCAATCAGGTGGGGTGGAGGACGCGGAGGCGTTGGAGCGGTACGCGGCGGACACGCACTCGAGCGCTTTAGCGCTCGCGCTCGACGCATGTGGCGTCAAGGATACCGATTGTGATCACGTCGCGAGTCATTTAGGACGCGCTATCGGCATCACTGCGCTTTTGCGCGGCTCGAGCGCGCATGCAAAGCAAAGAAGATGTTATTTACCGCGCGAAGCGTTGGCGAGACGAGGCGCGAGCGTGGAATCGACGTATCGCATGGAATCGAGCGACGCCATTCGCGACGTCGCGCACGAAGTCGCAAGCTTAGCAAAGAGTCATTTAGATAGCGCACGCGCAATGATGGATCGAATACCGACGCCGTTGCGAGGTTTTTTCTTACAGGCGACGCCGACGAGCCGATATTTGGACGCGTTGGAGGCGCGCGATTTCGACGTCTTTGATGAATCTGTCGCCAAGGGCGGTGCGCCCGTGATTCTCCAGGCGCGCATCGCTTGGAATGCATTTAGATGCACGTATTGATCCAATTCTCTTTAGTGGTGGTGTGTAATAATACGCGAACATTAGTTTAGAACGCGAAACGCGAGAGCTCGTCGTCGACGTACGTCACGCGTCCTCGCCATCTTTTTGATATATTTCTTGTTGGTGTCATCACAAACAACACTAATTGCTCATCTCACTTCTATTTTCGTCCATCCCATCGCTAAAGTAACTTAGATGTTCGAAGGGTACAACATGCACCGCACCTTGGCGCCCATCGCGTTCGACGGCAACGGCTTCGCAAACTTGGCGCGAACAACCCCACTCGTCCCGTGCGGGCGCATCACCTTGCCCCACATCGTGCGGTAGTTTGTCCCTTGCTTCTTCGTCTTCGCCTTGTAGATGTAGCACAACTTCTTACCGGCATAGAAGCGCGTAGAAGGCGCGTCGGAGACGCCCTCGAGCTTGATCAAGCTCGTGTGGTTGTACTGGTTCATGCGCGCGCGCTTGAAACCGAGCACCAAGCCGCGGACGTACAATCTGCGTCATCGAACAAACACGAAAACACGATTGGTCAGTATATATTCCTCGATTCCATCGCGTCACCCGCGGCGTTCGCGCGCCGCCGCGGACGTCACCGTCGTCAAGACCTCGAGACCCCGACGACTAGGGTCTCGCATCACCATCCCAAGCATGCCCCGACGCGCCGACGCGCTCCCGCCGCACGCGCCACCGCTCGACGCCCGCGCGCGCGTCACACATCACACCACCCCTCCCCGCGCGCGCGTTCGCGCCTCCACCGCGCGGTCGCGCGCGCACCCGCGCCCCAAACCTTCCTCACGCGCGTGAAAACCCCAAAAACGCGCGCGATCCGCGCGCGCGCATCGGTGCGCTTTACCGCGTCTCCACCGCCTCCGCGCGGGCACGCGACGGGGGAATCGGGTCAACGCGTGCGCGAAGCACCTACCTCGTGGGTTCACCTTTCGCCATCGTGGTCGTCGCGTCTCGAAAAGACGGAACGCGCGACGCATCGGCGCGCGCTCGTGCAGCCGCGACCGAGGGCGCACCGTTTTGACACTGTGAAACACGCGTGCGGCGTCCCTCGTGGTCCCTGATCGTGATTGGTCGTTTGAATATTTTCGTTCGGTTGACGGATGGGTTGACGCGCGACGCGGTGGTGGTCACAGCGCGACGCACAGGCGCGGACGTCACGCACCGTGCGTTCGAGGAGGCGCAGAACCATCGCACGTTGGTCTTCGCGCATCGCATCGTCGCAGTCGCACGTTCGTTCGCGGTGAGCTCGGGCGATTTGTGATTCGATTGGTCACACCAAAACATTGACGAGAGGTTAAGCCGAGCATTCGATGGGGTACGTGCCGCCGCACCTGCGCGGAGGCGGTGGAGACGACGACGGCGGCGGGGGCGATCGTAGGGATGATCGCGCGAGCGCTGGGCGAGGCGGTGGTGGATGGGATCGCGATGGTGGGCGCGGTGGTGGGCGAAACGACGGGTACGCGCCGCGAGGGTCGAGCGGACGCGGAGGCGGCGGCTCGTGCGAGCCCGTGTTCGAGCCGTGGAGACCGAGCGCGCGCGTCGAAGCGCTGACGGAGGAACAGAAGGCTGAGATTCGTGATCGTTTGGGGGGGATTGTGGAGGTGATTGAGGGCGAGGAGGAGGCGCCTTCGGCGATCGAGTCGTTTGAGGACATGTCGTTGTGCCGGGACGTGATGGCGGATATTAAGTTCCGTGAGTACGATAAGCCGTCACCGATTCAAGCGCAGGCTATTCCTGTTATTTTGAGCGGCCGCGATGTGTTGGGGTGCGCGGAGACGGGGAGTGGGAAGACGGCGGCGTTTTCTATTCCCATGGTGCAACACGCGTTGAACCAGGCGCCGTTGCGACAAGGCGATGGCCCGTTCGCGATCGTCATGGCGCCCACGCGTGAGTTGGCGCAACAGATTGAAGTCGAGGCGAAGACGTTTTCGCGCTCGTCCAAGGGGTTCAGAACGGCTATTGTCGTGGGCGGGACGAATATGCACGAACAGCGCAGCGCGTTACGCGGAGGCGTGCAAGTGATCGTCGCCACCCCGGGTCGTTTGATTGATCACTTGCAGCAAGGGAACACAAATTTATCTCGTGTTTCTTTCGTCGTCCTCGACGAGGCGGATCGTATGTTGGATATGGGTTTCGAACCGCAAATTCGCGAGGTGTTGATGAACCTTCCAAATCCGCACCAAACGCTCTTGTTCTCCGCCACCATGCCCAGCGAAGTCGAAGTGTTGGCGAGCGAGTACTTGAAGAAGCCTGTCAAAGTCAAGGTTGGCACTACGAGCGCGCCGACGGCCAATGTGTCGCAGCACTTAGAAAAAGTTGTTGACGCCGAAAAGGTGAACCGCCTCGTCGAGATGCTAATCGGCGAAAAGGTTGAAGCCGCCAAGCTCGGCACAGACATGCCCATGACGGTTGTATTCGTCGAACGCAAGAACCGTGCAGATGAGATTTCAGAACTTTTGAACGCCGAAGGCGTGCCTTCGGCGGCGCTCCACGGAGGACGCTCCCAAGGCGAGCGCGAAGCCGCACTTCACGACTACAAAACGGGACGGTGCTCCGTGCTCGTCGCCACAGACGTTGCTGCGCGCGGTTTGGACGTCAAAGGCGTCGCCCACGTAGTGAACATGGACTTACCCCGCAGTTTTGAAGATTACGTGCACCGCATCGGTCGTACCGGTCGCGCTGGTATGTCTGGTCGCTCGACATCGTACTACACCGACCGCGACTCTTTCATCGTGGCGCAAATTAAGCGCGCGTTGTTGGAGCTCGAATCTGGTAACGCATTCGCTTTTGCCACTGGTCGTGAAGCACGCGCCAAGGAGCGCGAAGAAGCCAAGGCTTGGCGTGAAGGCAAGCAACACGAGGCGGCAACGATTGAAACGGATAGCGGCGTCACCATCGCCGTTGACGACAAGTTTAAACACATGATGGTCTCCGCCGCGGCTGCGCCAGCCACGGCGTCGGGTGCGCCCGCCGCCGGCAACGCCGACGCCGCATTTGGATCCGATTCCGATGACGACTGGTAGAGAGAACAAAAGCATCATCAGCAAAGTTCATTAAACTGAACACAAGCCACGCGTCTTATTTACAGAGCGCGACCCGCTCGCGAACGAGCCGACAACAACGTCGCCGCGAACGATAATACTTCCGCGCAAATCGCGTGCAAAACCGAATTCCGTTGTCACTTTCCTCTAATAGAGTTTGTTAGTCTCGTATCGATACACATACATCACCATCACAAAACCAACGCGCGACGCACCCGTGCGCCTTTCGGCCCCGCGCCGAGCGCGTCCTCGCCACACCACGGCGCGCAACCTTCCACACGCGCCATCGCAACGCGCGCGCACCGAACACGGCGAGAGGAAACCACGTACGACGCATCACGTCACACGCCGTCGCTCTCCTCTGCGGGTTCGTCGGTCGTCGGTGGAGATGAGCTCGACATCCAAGGTCGCTGACGTCGCCTTTAAGCTCACGACGTTTGGGCTTTTTACAACGACGGTGGTTTCAGGACTATGGTTCGCAGCGACGTCAGTGAATGGGTTTGTTCATTACGGGAATGCGGCGAATGCGGCCAAGCGCGAGGAAGAGACGAAAAAGTAGGGCGCGGATGGAGTTTTGGAGCGAGAGGCGCGTCGAACGACGAGGCGGAGCGAGAGACTAAAGTTGTAGCATTAGCACATATTGATCAGGCATTTAATGAATTACTAGTATACAAATTTCTAATTGGTGGTAGTTGAGTATATCTTAGCGAATCAGATCTTCTTCGCGAGTGTACGCGAGGAGTGTTTTGACGATTTTAGCCGTCTTTGCGAACGCCAGAGTGCATGTATTCGCTGGTGCTCACAGAAATAAAACTATCCCATCGTCGTCAATGCACAGATTGATGCGAAACTTCGTCAGACGGTGAGTATCCTGACGTTACGCATACATGCTTGATTTCAGCGCTATGCGCTAAGCAGAGTCGACACGGCGTGCGTTTATGTCAAGGGTCTCATTTTCGCTCTTCATAGTGAAAATATGAAAAACCGTCGTGAAATTGCGATCGACCGCACATCGCGAGCGCGGGACGCACCACGATGACTGACGCGCGAGATGAATACACGCCGCTTGTCGCGCGCGGTGATGCAGGCGCGACGCGTCGCGCGCGTCTGACCGTCGCCGCGCGTCGCGCCGCGGCGATCGTCGGCGTGCTCGTCTGTGCCCTAGGGTGTTACGCCCTCGTCAGCGGTCGCGCGTCTTCTCTGGGCGCGATCACGAACTGGGCGTTCGCGGGTACTCAGTCGCCGAGCTTGACGTTTACGCTGGATGCGAGCTGGATCGCGAAAGACGTGCGTGCGATGAACAGAGCGTTCTTCAACTCGCCGCTCAGCAAGGCGTTCGTCGTCAAGCACAACTACGGCGCGGGCTCCTTCTTCAAGGACGAAGAAAAGATCCCGATGACGCGTATCGGACTGAGAAAATGGACGCTTACGACGACCTCGGTGAACTACGAGTACGGTTTTATGCTGGAAAATGAGGCTGGGGAAGAGTTGCGGGAGATCGGGCCGGCGTACGTGGAGTCGGGGGATGACGTCATCGCGCCGAGCAAATTCATGAAGGACTGTACGGTGGGATTCGGAAAGTATCGCAATCGATTGGTATCACAAGAGAGTGGTGCGTCGTCAAGCATCAATGCGTGTTTCGGGTCATGCGACGAAGACTGCGTGTTACCGGACGCGCCAACACCGTTGGGGACGCTCGACGCCTCTGGCTACACGGGCGGAAGCAAGTGGGTAGGCAGCCAGATGAGTTGCGACCTCGGATCGGAAACGACATACGATCAAGCATCGAAATCGTTCTTTATCAGTGGAACGCGGAACAGTTTGATCATTTGTCCGCACGATATCGGCCCAAAGAATCATCCAGAACTCACAATTGAAGTTGTCTTCAAATTGGACCAAAGCTTTGATTCGTCGAAGTCATATGGCTGGATTTTTGGCCACGATAACGGTGGTTATGACCGCTCTTTCATCATCTCGGACGAACGTTTCGGCGGAGGCATCGCGAGTGGTGTTGGGAGCGTCTACAACTCAGGCATGCCAACACCTACAAAAGGTGTGTGGCACCATGGTCTGGCTGTATTTCGACAAGGCGTAAAAGATGGCTCTTACACAGCCCTCGACGGTGTTAGATCGCCAAGAAGAGCAACGGCAAATAACGGTGAAGGTTTACCGGACTTCTCTATCGGAGGACTTGCTAAAACTCTTCCCGTTGACCATTCAATGAAGGGTTACATAAAGTCGTTCAATTTCTATGCCGGCGCCTTATCGGAGGATCAAATCGAAGCCATGTACGTGAAAAACACTCCATGGCCATAATCGTCTCGTAGTAGCGTGATCTAAGTTTTGAAAAAACCGGTAACGGATGCATAATGTTTGTACACACCGGTACCCACTCTTGCACTACTAGCACAGTACAAGTACGTCAGGTTCCATTACCGGTAGTTCTTTTAATACGTATTACCAACAGTGTTGTTTAGGCCTAAGTGCGCGCGAAACCTGCTAGGCGGTGTTGGTACAACATTTGGCAAGGCGAGCATTCTCGAGCACGCTGGCGATGTACACGGCGCGATACCCCATTTGTTTGATGGGTGCGCTGATTTAAAATTGATCAGGCATTTAATGAATTACTAGTATACAAATTTCTAATTGGTGGTAGTTGAGTATATCTTAGCGAATCGGATCTTCTTCGCGAGTGTACGCGAGGAGTGTTTTGACGATTTTAGCTCCGTCTTCGCGAATGCCAGAGTGCATGTATTCGCTGGTGCTCCACACGCGCGCGCCTTTGATTTTAGCCGCCGTCTCCGCAGCGAGATTGAAATCGACAAACATGTCTTCAACGTACGACGCGCACGCCACTGGTGCGGTGGTGCGAGCTAATTGTTCGTCGTCGTAGAGCTTGGACCAGGTGCTCGAGGCGCTCGAGGCGAAGACGTCGCGGACCCTCGCGTACGGCTTCAACTCTTCGACACCAAACTCTTTGTCGAAGAATTCCTTGAATACCATTTCGCCAGTGAAATATACTTTTTTGTTCTCCACCCCAGACAACACGTCGGTGTGGTCGAACTCTCGAGCGAAGGCTTTCATGGCTTCGTTCGCGCCGCCGTACGCGTTGCCTTCGTTGCAATAAATCGACTCGTGCAGAATCCCGTACAGCGGGTTTGTGGAAAAGTGCCGGAACGTGTTTTCGATGTCAATCAACACCTTGTGCGAGATCGGCTGTCCAATCACTACGTTTTCGAGCATAAAGTGCAAGCGCTCCATGCCAGAAGCCGTGCCTAGATTTGAAAATCCAAGCGCTTTAATGAGTGTCGCGCCCAAGCGACCTCCGCCGGGCAATCGAACGACGTGTTCGCTACAATATCGCAACAGATAGCATACGCGTTCGATGTCTTGAGGAAACCGAGCGTAATACTTTTCATTTTGAGCAATCACGCGCTTGAAAAGTTCCCGATACGCACCCTCAGCCGATGCTTTCTCGTGCGTCAAAGGCGGCAAGCCGCCGGTGTACAACGCCTCCTTGACGCCCTCGGGCGCAAAGGACAAATACGTCGTGATGCAGAATCCCCCAAACGACTGCCCTAAAAGCGTCCACGTGGTATTTTCACCTGTGTGCCCTAAAAGCGTCCTTCTAATCAATTCGGCGTCTTTCACGATTGAATCTGCACGAAAGCACATTAATAA
>Ga0222719_10003067_pt1 | contig 14980 bp, 26 predicted proteins | sample C33_34DmetaG_FD_165039 | JGI IMG/M metagenome (GOLD analysis project Ga0222719, IMG submission 165039) | Estuarine water microbial communities from San Francisco Bay, California, United States - C33_34D | ecosystem: Environmental > Aquatic > Marine > Unclassified | place: USA: California...
TTGCTACCTGATCTGCCGTGTAATTCACGGTCTTAGTTGAAGTGCTTTCCATAAATACCTCCTATTGGTCAGCATTAATGGGAACTCTCAGAGGTGTTCCCTTCCCTCATTGTTTATATAAATATAATAATATAATTTTAACCATTAGGCAACTGTAACGTAACTGTCGATTGCAGTTTTTATCAGATCAAATAGTGATTCGTTGTCAGCTTCTGTCATGTGATTTAAGTGTAAAATGGTGTTCTCTGCAATAGGTATATAGTTATACATAACTTTTAAAGGAGTTGTAAATTCAATTCCATGCTGAAAACTATAGGTTTTAGAAAAGCTCCAAAGGTGTATAATAGGTTTTTTATAGGTTGATAATATTTTAGTATCAAACCAGTATAAGTCTCGTGTCTGTCTCTTCATTGCGTATTTTGGGTCATGTAACCATTCATAGTATGCCAGAGCAGCCTGATAAGTTCTACCTCGCTTTTCAAACACACCTTTACGTGCAGAAGCATGATTTAGTGGGTATTTACGTCTATTTACTAATCGATTAGGGTCAGTCCACACGAAAATAGTAATATCAGCACTAGGATCAAAGCTTTCAATAGCAAGCTCATGACAGGCTCCTTCAATACCTAAATTAACAACTTTAGCCTTGTAATGTTTAAGTAACAAAGTAGTCCAACTTTTACTGTGCATGCTAGAGCAATAACTATCACCACAAAAGTTAATTCTTTTTGAGGTCAGTATACTCTCTCCTATACTTACTTATCACATCAGGTTTTTCATTATTAGCAAATATGAGAATGTCAAGGTCTTTATCGATGTCAAGATATGCACGTTTGTCATGTACTGAGTGTATAAAATCTGGCTCACCCCAAATCTTCTTGGCAGAGTTATATTCATCTCCTCTAAAGCCAAAAAAATGTGTGCATACTTTTTTAACCATTTTTACTTTCCAACTGTCTTAATACTTCTCTATATTCTCTAATAGCCATTAAACACTTAGGCACGTCTGTTCGGTAGTTTACCCAAAAAGATCTATACTCTTTCTCATGCGTTCTGCCATCAGCCTGCATTAAATTTTCAGATAACTCTTTTTCGAGTTCGTTTAACTTTTCTATAGTATAAAACATAATAATTCCTAAAAAACGGGAGAGTCGTGCTTCACATCTTCGTAGCCTAAATTTACAATGGTGGCTAAGCGTGGAAGTGAACTTACTGTCATCTTACATCACACATACTCGCCGTGACTCTGTTCCGTACATCGCAATCGGCTCTCCCAGTATCTTTGTGGTAGGTTTTTTTATGTTGGTTATCCTGCCCTTAACAACACTTTTATTATATGAGATTTTTAAGAAAAAAGCAAGGGATCAGTAAACTTATCATACACTAATTGTGCAAGACTGTCATTGTCTTCTTCAGTTAAATGATTAGAGTATTTGATACGTTTATCTGGCTCACTAGTGTTAAACATTTTTTTAATATGTTTGTTATGGGTATAGCCATTACTAAATTCATAGGTATTCACAAAACAGAACAAATGCACTATTTTTGAGTTTGAATTACACAAGTGTTCATTATCAAACCAGTATAGCTCTCGAGCTTGTCTGTCGTGAGCATAAGTAGAAGAATGGATATATTTATAATAGGCTACTACCGAACTTTGGAAATTTCTCTGTGATTTTTCAAATTCAAGGTTTGGGTGAAAACGTCTTACTGCGCTAGGCAGTGCAGCATAAGGTCTATCCTCAACATATACTCTATCAGCACTAGTCCAGCATATAACAGTATATGTAGTATCTAAACTAAAAGTTTTAAAAACCTGTTCATGTGCAGTTCCTGGTACACCTTTTCCAACTATTACAGCATCTAATTTTTTTGCTAGTTTAGTTGTCCAAGAGATTTCATCAAAATCAGCACAAAAAGAATCTCCACAAAATTGAATTGTATCAGGCATTAAATTTTTTATCCAATTCTTCAAAACAATATATCAGTGCCTCTGCATACTGATTTAAATAGTCTTTATCTTTTGTGTACCATTTATTGCTATTGAAACATATTTCATTTTCGCTTAAGAAGTCTGCATTAGGACAATCTGAGTGAGAATATGTTTTAAACCTGCCTTCTGGCAGTCTTGAAAGAGGTGGAACATTGTACCTGATTGCTGGCAATCCAACCTTTTTTAGTAACTCAAATAACAAATTAATCTTTATAGGCAGTTTATTAATGAAGCTAAACATATAAATAGGTGTTGAGGCTTGCTCGTGTATTTGTTGAAGTTTTATGCCTTTTACATCTTTAAGTAGATTGCGTAAATAGTTTGTATTTTCAATACGGTTAGAGTTATACTCTGATAAAACTTTAAGCTGATCTCTACCCATTTCTTGGAGTATAGGGTGGCACAAAAAAGTGTAATCTAAACCATCAATAGTATAAGGTTTGTTTACAAGCGCTTTTCGTTTGTGAGTAGCTTTTGAACCATGATATATGATTTTATCAAAGAAGGTAGAATCATTACTGATTACAGCACCTGCTCCTCCTATGGCTAGTAGTTTATTAGAGTTAAAACTCAGAGCACCCATATCTGCTATCGTTCCTGTAAACTTATTGCCATACAAAACTCCCATACTCATTGCTGAATCTTCAATTAATGTAATATCTTGATTACTACAAAAATTTTTTATTGCGTGTAGATCTGGAGATGACCCATAGAGGTTTACTACTAAAACAGCTTTAGTTTTCTTAGTAGTCAATTTTACGATGTTTTCAAAAGATATTTGAAAAGTATCAGGATCTATATCTGCAAAAACTGGAATTGCGCCAAGCTCTAAAATAGGTGAAAGTGTTTGAGCCCAGGAAATAGGAGTAGTAATTACTTCATCTCCTGCACTAACTCCTGCAGCCATTAATGTTATAAGCACAGAAGCATGGCCAGAATTAGTAACAAAACAATGCTTTACTCCAAGGTATTCGCACAACTCATCTTCGAAAGCAGTTGGGCCATCAAAATAGTAGCGATCAACTTTTCGAGCTGTGTAAAGTTGTTCAAAAATTTGGTTGATATTTATGTTGGGAAAAATAGGATATGGGGGAGGTTGAAGAGTAACTAGCTTTTGCATTTTACTTTTCAAACTCCCCTAGTGAAACTGGAGTAACCACGATAGAGATGGGGTTAACCTAGAGACATTATATCGTCTCTCCATGATTCTATCTGTTACTTCTCAGACTAGTTCACGCGTTGTGCGCTTCGACTCTGAGCATCTAGTCGCGTAGACGATATTCGCGTGCTTGCTAGTCTACCTCTAGATTCTGATTACAGATCTGCAGTACTGCTCTCAGCTAGTGTTTACAGCCCCTCGCCCGCTGTAAATATGACTAAACTTCCTTCCAGCAATCCGTATATACCATCTCCCAATTGAATACAACATGAGGTTAGGCTTGGAAAACTATCACATTTAGTCTTTCCTAGTAGTGTTGTTGTAGATTTGACACGCAGTGCGATGAATCTCTGTCTACAAAATGACGACTACAATCCCTCGTCATTGGGAGCTACATAAAGTGTTAACTTTATGCCTTTGATGCCCTACCCAACATCTATTTTTAGGATAGCCGCGATTAAATCGAGCCTTACGCTATCTCTTAGTATAAATTAAGAAAATAAAGGGTGAGACTCGTTCCGTGACTCCGTTGGATCATTTACCTGGTTTTACACTTCGCAAACTCGTTAAGATAACTCCCAACCCTGTTGCCCAGAGGATGATCCCTCATTTCTTAATTTATAAATAAATATAACAAAAATTTAAGCTACTGCCAATCTCAATTTGTAATTTTTTGAACTTACCCTATTGCAGTATTAGATTTTTTTGTTCTAAATGGGCTATGTAAAAATTTAAAGTATCTGTCTACTACTTTTTTATTTCTTAAAGGACAGCCTTTTTTAACCCATTCAATTCTTTCTCTCAATGAAGCTCTTCTTGTGTATCCTTGAGAGGTAACGACTTTTAGTGTAAAAAATTTAATTAGTAACATGATTGTATCCTTTCGTTATCATTAACTGGTGGTGCCAATCTCACTAATATCCTATCAGCCATCATTGATACCCAATGATTGCCTTGATTATTCTCTTTCCACTCCTTTACTATCATTGCTCTGTGAAGTTGCAGTTCTTCGTAAGTCAAAAATGTCCTCCTCTAAGTTTGTCATTTTCTCAAATAATTCTACATTTCTTTTAAGCACCTTGTAGTAGCTCTTTGTTAATTCTGCCATATCTTTTTTTAGCAGTTGAATTTCAGTTTCATAACTCATGCTATTCCTTAATGCTTTCTAATAAGTTTTCTAATGTAGCTTCTAAATCACGATTCATGCCTTCAAGCTCTTCAATTTTATCGTGTAATTGTAAGATTTCTTCTTTTCTCTTTTTAATTACATCTTGAATTCGACTAGTGGTCTCTTCAAGTTCAGCTTCTAACTCTTTATTTTCGTCAATACTCATATTTTCTCCGTAAAGTTATATATTAATTAAAGTTATAGTGTTTTGCAAAAGAAAAATTACTCATGCTCCCCACCGACGTCGTTTTTATCTAAAGTAATTCTTTGACCGTTGTAGTACATTGTCCTTGCTCTGCTTGGTGTTCTAAACTTCCAGTGCATGCTCTCAGCAGCTTTAAACGTTGCTACAGTAAGTACAATCGCAGCAATTATAAACACATGAGCTATAGCAGTAAAACCAAAAACCCACATGGAACCAAAATACATAGAAAACATTATACACCACATCCAAGCAAGCAACTGCATAATCATATGTCTTGTATTTAAATCAGGAATCACTCGTAATGGATTACGTTCATGATTCATGATAGATTCCCAACTGTTATGTATAAATTTATTCATTGTTTATCAACTCACCTGTATTGCAACATATATTAGTGTACCAAGTATACTAAAATTAATTAACATATTAACGTAATGTGGATTTGGTGTCATTAGATTTTTAACTCCTCTTTTTCTTCTATAATTGCTTCTTCTAAACTCTCTTCGTCTACACATCGAATAGTCCAAGCATCCCACGGCTGTATGTCTGGATACTTTGAATAATAATTATAATCATTGTGAGCCTTAGCTATCAATCCAAGTGCCTGCATGTTTGCATCATAAACGCATCGGTCAACAGAGTGGTAAATTTTTTGCAATATCCACATATCTCTGTCGCCTTCGGGATTTACTGCAACTAAACTAAGGACTACAATGAACCATTTCATAGTATTTGGCCAATTCCACTACCAACTGAACCATACTCTCTTTTGAGTAAGTGAGCGTGTTGCTCGTCAGCAGACTCATAAGGACAATTTTTGACATTACAAGGCATAACAACTGGTAGACCATCAGTTGAGGACCACAAGTTAATTGTACAGATACTACACTTTCCTATTACATCTCCATAATCTTTTTTAGGCATCATCTTCCTCCAGTTCAAAAGTAAATTGCATTTCGTTATCATTTGAGGAGTCAGAGTCATCTTCAAGAGTTAAGATTACTTCATGCTCTTTATTAAACTTTTTAGTCTTTGCTTTTTTAAAATTAACTATATTACTCATTGGTTACCTCTTTCTTCATACAATCCTGCCAATTATTAAAAACTTCCAATCCCCATTTTTCAAGAAATTGATCTTCAGTCATTTTACCTGCTTTTACTTCGTGAGCATCATCATCTTGCTCACATTCTTCAATATATTCATAGTGCCAAGAATAATCATCAACCAACCAGTCGGGAGCTAAAGTAGTAGTTCTTGTAGCGATATCATAGCAAAAGTCTTCGCCATCTTCAAAGTAACCAAAGAAGGAACAGCCACTCTCAAAGTATGAAGCCCATACGTTCCAACCTTCACGTTCTAAAATAGTCTCATAAACGCCTATCGGGGGTGACCATGCAGAGTCAAAATTAAAGTTAAAAGTTACAGTACTGTCTTCGTTGTTTTCACGATGCCAGTCTTGTATATCAACCTCCCATTTGGTACCCCAATAAGAACACCTCCATGTGTACCAGTCAGGAAAAGTTTGAGCTGGTTTATCTTCAGAGACATCTTTATGTTGTTCTTCATAGTATGGTTCAGGCATAAGATAGCCTAACAAACCCATAGGGTTGTCGCCAAACACAGGTAAGTCTTTATAATTTTTTCTGAAATTTTCGTATTCATCTTCGTTCTGATTAAGCACGGCTTCAATGATATCAGCTTCGTGCTTATTCGGAACTTCTAGTCTCATGTAATTTTCGCACCAATTTGGCATAGCATTCTCCTTAATTATTATATATATAATAACAAATAATTAACTAATTGCCAAGCGCGGTTTACTTCTTTTTTGTGGAGTTTGAGCAGATGAAATAGCTTTATTACGATCCTCTTTAAACCAAAATTGATGATGCAAAGCGCATACTTCGTATCTATTGTTATCTAAAGTAATAAAGTATCTTATAGGTAAATCCTCAATGTAACCATCACTAGTTACATTTTCTAGTTCAACCCACTCACTTGAACCTGTTGATCTATAGAATATACTATAATATGGAACACTAAGATCTGCTTTTTTAGATTTAGTCATCATCTTCCTCTACATCATCAAAGTCATTTAACTCAGTGTCTGATAAGTTAACCAATGTATCTTTTTTCTCGTATGGTTCACATATAGCAGTAGCTGCTAAAAATCTTCTAAAAACTTTAATCATCTGTTCTTCCGTAGGAACATTAATTCTGTCTTTATTCCAGCTTATTGTAAAATCTAGTTGTGGTTGAATTTCATCAACCTCCTCAACCCAATCTTCCTGGTTTTCGTCTCTCAGTAGTCTCATAAAAATTCCTGGCATTTATTTCTCCCTTTGTTGTGCTAGTTTTTTCTTGAACTCTATAAATAGTTCTTTTATATCCTCGTGTGAGTATCTAAAATGATAATCTGATCCCGCAGTTTTATAAAACAATTTAACATATTCTTTTTTAAAATTCAACTCCCAAATTGCTCCCTTGTTGTTCCACACAATTTTACGTTTATTGTTTGAGTATTGCAGAGCAACTTTTACGAACTCTCTTATCTCAAAGACATGATTAATAACAAAATTATCTGACACTCGAAAAGCTATGTGAACACAACTATGTTCAGGTATAACATGAATATTAAAAGGTTTATTAAACACTATTTAGTTAATTTGTATAAAATGTAGTCATCACCTGCTGGAGGACTAATAATGATTGCTGGACTTCCGTCAGGTTTTTGTTTACCTACGTAGCTCCATATATATCCTTCTTGTTTTTGCTCAGTAGCTGTTTTAAAAAATTCAGCATTGTCTGTAGCAAAAAGTGCTGTTAATAAAAATAATAGTTCCATCTAATTTCTCCCTAAGAAACAACAAAATAGATTATAGAAATGACAATAAAAAGGGCTACTGCCCACTCTATACTAGGTTGCATATTTTACTCCGTTTTTTGACTATTTATAATTATGACACAACTTTAAGCGTTATGCAACAACTCTCTAGATTTATCACCATATAAAGTGCCAACTACGTTACATTTATTACACGGGCCAACATCTCTTTTATTTATAAGCATTGATCGATATTGTTTGTACTGTGGAGAATGTAACCATATATTTTTTAAATATTCTGTTTTTAAATCGCCACACACTACACTCTTTGTCCAATCATGAGAGCATAGAAGTACTTTTCCATCCCAATTTATCTGCATTGCATAAAAGGGAGAGTTACAACCACGGTTTAGATAACTAGTGTCATTAAAGAGTTTACCTCCCCGATTAGAGTAGTGTACAAAACCATAGTTCTCTTCAGGAGGTTTATAGTAGTGCATAAAGTAATAGTTATTATTATCAATATTGAGTTCATCAAATAGTGATTGAAAATGTTCTACTTGTTCGATACCGTCATAGCAACTTACATAAATCCTATTTAGTCCAGATTCATAAAGTTTTAGTATAATATCTTTTGTAAGTCTATCTCCATTAGTAACAATTTGAAGATATTCATTATAAGGTAGCTTACTGCGTAATATTTGTATGGCTTCGTATATATTTTTATAGAGTAAGTTTTCACCAAAACCACATAGTAACACTCTATTCTGATAATAAACATCAGATAAATCATCACAGATTTTTGAAAACAAGTCTAAATCCATATGTAAGTTTAAGTTAGGATAATCAACAGCACGAGGACAGAAGTCACAAGTTCTATTGCAAAGCTCAGTTAACATTATGTCAACTATCATCAATGAAGAGGTGGGGTATTCTGCCGACATTCTATCTTCAAACACAGAATATTGACTTGTTCTTTCTTTTTTTACATTCACACTAGCATAACCACTTCTTGTTCTCTCAAAGGGTTAGTATTAAGCACAGAGAATAAAACTTTTTCATCTACTCTACAAGCTCCTGCTCCTAAGCCAATTCTAGTAGATCCACCCATTTGAAATTCTCCAAGAAAAGCTTTCCTGTAGATGTCATATAATTTGTCACGTTTTTCTTCGTCAAACTCTGCTAATTTAATCTCTGGCCAGTCCTTTTCATCAAAAAAACAATACAAGTTTATTGTATTCTTTAACCTATTTATCTCCTCTTTTTGTAAAAAAGGTTTAGGCATTTGTAAGACACTATCTTCCTGCAAACCATGAGTAGCGCAACTCATATAGTTAGGGTCTAGCCATCCATTTCTTACACAAATGTCCCTAAGCACAGTGCCGTGATAAGGAATAAAAGTACTAATTGTGAGACCATCATAACCTCTTGCAGCTTTAGCTAATCGTATAGTATCAAATACTAACTCTCTAGTTTCTCCCGGCATACCTATAATTAAATTAAGTACATATGCTATATCAGAATCATTTATATAATCAAAATATTCAAGATAGGTTTTGTTTGGGATATCTCTCTGTAAAACTTTTTTTCTATATTCTTCATTGCCGCTTTCCATACCAAACTGCATACGGTGGACTCCAGCAGATTTAAGTGCTTTAAGATACTCAGGTCTACAGTTCTCAATTCTAGTATTAAACCAAAAAGGTAATTTAAAATGTTTTTCATACATCTCACAGAAGTCAAAAATTTCTTTCTTTGGTCTAGCAAGAAAACTGTCATCCATGAACGCAAAGTATGTGGGATTGTATAAATCCATATAAATCTGAAGTTCTTCTTGTATTCTAGGAATTGACTTTCTGCGTAAGAAGTTACCTAAATCATTTTCTTTACTAAATGTCCTACTAAATGGAGAGTTACAGTAAGTGCATTTATAAGGGCAGCCTCTATAAGTTTCTACAGGAAATGTTTTATATATTTTACCACCATAAGGTCTTATAAATCGTACTTCATTAAACAAAGTATAGTCTGGAATGACATCGCTTATATCTGATAATGGTTGAGGTGGGTTTTGTATGATACCTAATTTACCTTTGGTCCAAGTTCCTTTTATCTTCTCAAAATTTTGTTTTGACTTTAGCCTTTGTATAATCTCAACAACAGTTCTCTCCCCTTCAAATACTCCAATCATGTTAACAGCAGGGTGTTTAATAGCCACCTCTGGTGCAGCAGAAGTAAATACGCCTCCTATTATATGTGGTATTTCGAGGTCTGAAATTGATTCTAAAAGTTCACAGGCTTGTTTAAATACATCTTCTACTACATGGCATAGTATAAAATCAGGATTAAAACTTATCACTTTATTTCTAAAGTCACTTAACATATTAGCAGGGTTACGAATATCTACACCTAAATCTTTAAAATCAAAAGCCCTTGTGCCGCCAATCTTTGCACGATCAGCTGCCATTCCTCCATAGTCTTCTGAGTAACCTGTAGTCTCAAATATATCAACCATACAACCCTCTCGTTTGAGGATAGCAGTAAACAACCCAATGCTTATGCTTGGGGTCATCATTAAAGGAATATTTGGGTATAAAATAAGAATCTTTGGTTTCATAATTGAATTATAGACAAAATTTAACAGAGTGTCAAACAGAAAAAAGCCGCATAAGCGGCTTAGTTCGTTTCAAATATAGAGTTTATTAGAAGGATGCAGTAACACCGAAATTGTATGATGTGCCAGTCTCGTCGTTAGCGGCTCCACCAGTTTGCTTTTCTTCATAATCTGTATATGTTGCATGGATTTTTAAACCAGTTACAATATCTTTGGTGATAGTAACTGCTTTTTGATTAAACTCAAATCCAGTATCTTTATCATCTTCAGCTATTGCATAATGAGCAGCGATAGATAAAGTATCTGTTAAATCTCTCTCAAATCCTATAGAATTACCAGTGTAATCATATGTACCAGCATCATCTTTAAAAGAGTTTTGAGCAACAGTAATTTTATTACCAACAAGCTCAGTAACAGTTCCTATAGATAAATTGTCTTTATTATCATTAGTTTCAAATGCAGCTTGAATAGTAGTAAAACCTAACTTAGCTTTAGCACCGTAGCTTATAGTATCATCTGATGAGGTAGTACCTGCATCAATAAAGCCGATACCGGCAGAGATAATATCTGTTTCTAAATGATACCCAATACCATTTTCTTCACCAGACACTCCAATCTCTTCACCACCTGCATACTCTGGGGTACCACTACCGTAATAGTCATCACCAGCTACCAAGCCTTCTATAGAATAAGAATCACCAACGGAGTTACCGCCAAATGTAACTTTTCCTAAATCACTTTTAATGTACATACCAATTCCATCAGTATCATGAACTCCGTCTTCCATATCTAAAAGAGTTGCTCCTAAAGTAATACCAGAATCTAGTACAGTTTTGGCTTTGATAGTAATAGTAGTATCATTAGTCATTTTAGAGTCATTTGCTCCACCAGTATTTGCAATGTCATCATTCCAAACTTGATAGTTAAACTCTGTTTTTCCGCTTATAGTAAAATCTGCAAATGCAGAAGTAGTAAGTGCTACTAAACAAGTAGTAGCTAATAAAATTTTTCTCATTATTGTTTCCTTTTTCGGGGGAATATAAAAAAGAGACGATTACTCGTCTCTTTAAAAAGTATTAGGCGCCATGCCCATAAGTATCATAATCCCAATCATTCTTAGGATTATTTAAGTAATTAGTTTCTTCCTCAGTATAAGGCCACATATTTACTTACCGTGATACTCGTCTGCAGTTCTAGTATTCATCTCTCTGAGTATTTGATCATACTCTTTTTGTTGATAAAAACCTAAACCTACTAAATCACGAGCAACTTGTCTATTTGCAGACATCTGTCTTGCAAGCATCAAGTTTTTTAGTGATTTTTTAAAATATGAACCTACCGCATCACAGAATGAGCAGGTATAGTCCCAAGTAGTTGTAATAGCAGTCATAAGACTCTCCTCGTTTATTGAATTTTAATTTTACGAGGACGCTGTTCTTCTGGGATAACTACTTTAAGTTCAATTACAAGTAGTCCATCTTCGAATTTAGCTCCAGCCACTTGCGTGTGCTCAGACAGACGAAATTCACGATTAAATTTCTTTGTTGAGATACCTCTATGAATCATCTCTCTGCCCAAAGATTTGTGCTCACCTGAAACAGTAAGTATTCCATCTTTTAGTTCACAGTGCACCTCATCTTTTTTAAAACCTGCTACAGCAAGTTCTATTGCAAAATTACTATCGCTGTATTTTACGATATTATGGGGTGGATAGTGATCGAGAGCATGTTCTGAAATTCTCTCTAATTCATTTAAAATGTGATCAAAGCCGATAAAACCAGCTTTTCTAATAGCAAAATGTCCTGTCATATTTTTCTCCTTTTTTTAACAGCAAGAAATTTTAGTAAGTCCCTAACGGCAACTTACACAATAAGTATAAAAAATTTTTAAGAAATTGTCAACTAAAAAATAAAAGAGGATACTTACGTATCCTCTTCATCTTCTAAATATTCTTCATCGTAGTCATCATCAGGATCAAAAGTTTCTGACTCTATGACAAAACCATCTTCTCCCTCATCTTCAAGAAAGTCTACAGCTTCTTCTTCTGAATCAAAACCTGTGACAACTCGATAAATGCCGTCTTGTAGATTTCCAAATATTACTGAATATTCTTCCATAGCTACTCCTAACCAGTTTTAAAATTAATTATTTTAAAAACTTGTGCGCGCTTATAGCTCTCAATAAGTTTGAGATACTGGTATAGCATAAATTTATCCATGATGCACCTCCTTTACAAAGATGCGTTCCTTCGGATAATTCCTACTTCCAAGCAAAGCTCGAACGAGTTATAATTTATATTAACATACTTTTAAAAAATTTCAAGAAAATAAGTTACCGATCTCATTAGCAGAGTCGTTATACACAACACCTATCTTCATGCCATTTCGTTTCCAGTGGCGATAAATCTTCATATGCTTACAAGAGCGAGTCCGAGCAGGGCAAAAACACCTAGTATCTGTGATAGTGTATGTGCCTGAAGGATAAGTACGGTCTTCAAACTTTGTAATCTCTGATGAATATCTTGTTCGCCTAATAACATATTGCATTACCACCTCTCTGATTATTATATATTATAATAACAAAAAAAGGAGCTTATGGCAAGCTCCTTTTTTAATAAAGATGTGTGTTTTCTACTTCTTAAGCATGTCTGCAGTAAGCACTGGTAATTCTTTCATTGCTTTTGCATACTTTGTTCTTTCTTGTTTTGGCATTGGAATCATACCAGCATCTGATAATATGCCTTCTTCGTTCCAATTCTTTTTCCAACTAGCCATATACTCTTCTATGCCTGGTACCACACCTATGTGCTGGTGCTTAACATAAAAGAACAATGCTCTTGATACTGCATAGTCACCGTCTGCAATTGCTTCAAATGTTGGCTCACCGCCGTCTATGATTGCACCATTAAGAGTGTCACTGTTTTGATCCAAGTAACTAAAACCAAAAATACCATAGGCAGTTGGATCTTCAATTAACTTTTGTACAATTAGGTTATCTTGTTCACCTGCTTCAATAAATGCACCGTCAGTTCTCATAGCTCTACATTTCTTTGCTTTATAACCAATAGCTTTAACTTCTTTACTCTTTTTACAAAAGCCTTTTTCATTTACCATTTCAACGAATGATGCTCTTGTACCAGATGTTGTTGGTGGCCCATACACTCTGATATCCAAATTTGGAAGTGCTGGATTAATATCACTCCATTTTTTATATGGATTGTCTACCATCTTACCGTCTACTGGAACTTTTGCAGTTAATGCTTTTGCTAAATCTGCTTTACTAATGTTTAATTGGATACCTTTTTTACTGCTTGCAACAACAATACCATCATAACCTACTTTGATTTCAGTCAACTTAACACCATTCTTTGCACAGTATTTTAATTCTTTTGTCTTCATTCTTGAAGAAGCATTTCCGATGTCGATAAACTTTGTGCCTATGCCATCACAAACACCTTTTTTACCAACACTAGAACCACCTGATTCTACAACTGGTGTTGGTGTACTTGGATTCTTTCCTACTTGTTCAGCGATTATTCTCGCAAATGGAAGCACAGTACTTGAGCCTGCAATACTTAACTGATCTCTAGCTACTGCTGTTGTAGCAAAGCTCACTAATAGTGCGCTAGTTAAAATTAATTTTTTCATACAATATCTCCTAAAAAAAGATGAGGTCAAACGCTACCTTAGCTACATCACGTCTGAACTCTCATTTAAAAAGATTATATCATATAAATATTACAATTTTATTACATTTTTAAAAGTTTATATAAAAACGAAAGGCAGATAACCAAAGCTACCTGCCTTTCTCCCCTCTGATGAAACTCTTGCTATAAAGTCAAGGAGTTTCACTGAATTATCTTTATAATAACTTAAAATTTATTAAAAGGCAACACTAAACTTACTTTTTGTGCCTCTATAGTTTTCATTACTATACCTATCTGGTAAAATTCCTTCTGGTTGTCCTTCAGCTCCTAAATGTATCAACTCTATAGACTTATCAGAAGTACAAAGTTTTGAGAAGCGACAGTGAATAAAAATTAATAACTCCCATGGATTATATTGAATTTTTTTATCAATTTTTAGTATACAACCGTGTTTATACTTATCTTTTGCTTGTGATATATTTTGTAAAGGTTCTTTAATTAGTCTCATTGGTTTTTTATTGTACCTAGATCGGTTTTGCTCATTATAAAATGAATTTAGATAAGAATCCATAAACCCAGGTTTTTGCCAAGTAACTAAATCATCTAATTGTTCTTGTGTCATATCAGTATAAACAGGTAAATCATGAGATAAAGATAGAAGTACTTTATTACCGTATTGAATATCTTGATTAATTCTTGTGTAGTATGTTCCCCATTTAAAGTTTTTCGGTCTAATTTCAAAGTGATCGAACTCATCATTTTCTTTAGGTAGTGCCTCTACAGTTAAATCTGGATACTCTTTTTCAAATTGTTTTTTGGTAATAGGTACCATTTCTGGAAAGTATTGAAATTCATTTTCTTGTGCGACGGTAATGCATTTAACTTTTTGAATGCCTAAGAATCTAGTCAATAAAACGCGTGAAGCACCTGGATGTGCTCTAATAGTCATGGTTCTATCTATGAAAAGTGATATAGGATTATCCCATTGACCATTTTGTAAAAAATCTTGTAACATCATAGAAGCGTATCTAAGAACTTTAGGTTCATACTCATAGTTACTTCTAATGATCTCATCATTAAAATTCATGCAAAAATACTGATTTACACGAGTGTTATCAGAGCCAGAAGTGTGTACTAAGGGTTCATCTTTATCTCGCAACAAAACTACTTTTTGTAAATCAAAAAGTCCGTGTAAAATCTTCATGCAACAAGACTACTTATTTGATTTTCATACTCATTTTTTGCTACGATTTGGTTTGGAAGGTCGTCATTTAAAAAGTCTACTCGTAACATCTTATACCATCTTTTAAACATTTTACCGTGTGGTGTACAACGGTAGTTATGTTTTTTATAATGATAATATTGCATGGTATGAG
>Ga0222719_10003070_pt1 | contig 14971 bp, 21 predicted proteins | sample C33_34DmetaG_FD_165039 | JGI IMG/M metagenome (GOLD analysis project Ga0222719, IMG submission 165039) | Estuarine water microbial communities from San Francisco Bay, California, United States - C33_34D | ecosystem: Environmental > Aquatic > Marine > Unclassified | place: USA: California...
CTACAACGAAAATGAAGCAAATATATTCTAAAGTATTTCCTAAAGTTCATATTATTAAAACTGGTTCTACTCATGCAGAGTTAGTTAAATACTTTACTAATTGTTTTCTAGCTACTAAAGTTTCATTTGCTAATGAAATGTATCAGTTAATATCAGCTTTAGATCACGATTACGATAAGGTAGTAGAATATGCTACAATGGATAGTAGGTTAGGAGACTCTCATTGGGCAGTCCCGGGACCTGATGGTGATTTTGGATACGGCGGTCATTGTTTTCCCAAAGACCTTTCAGCTATAGTCAAATTAGGAGAGTCGTTAAATGTAAAACCAACTTTATTAAAAGCAGTAGAAGAAAAAAATAATGAAGTCAGAAAAAATAGAGATTGGGAAAAAATGAAAGGAAGAGCAATATTATGAACAATACAAAACCTATTGTAGGCTTTACAGCCGGAAATTTCGACCTGATACACCCAGGTTACATTTATACTTTTGAAGCAGCAAAAAATCATTGTGATTACTTTATAGTACTATTACAAAGGGACCCTTCTGAAAGTAGATTTACTAAATATAAACCAGTTATACCTTTATACGAAAGGTATAAAACACTTATGGCTATTAGGTATATAGATGAAGTATTTACGTACCAGACTGAAGAAGAATTAGAAAAACTAATAGAGATACTTCAACCAGATATTAGAATACTAGGTGATGATTATCTTGGTAAGAGATGTACAGGAGATCATTTACCTCCTAAGATTGTGTATACTACTAGAAGTCATGGATGGTCAACTACAAAGTTAAAAGATATGATAACTATTCAAACAGTTACACAAAACCCAGATGTATTAAAAAAACTGAAATTAAATGAGCAATAAAGAAACTATAGAGAGTAAAGAATTAATAGCTGAAAGAATACCCCCAGGAGACAATTGGGAGTTAGTTATAGATAGAGGTACTACTGTTGAAGGTTTAGTACAGGCTTTAACTACTTATATGCGTAAAACAAAATTTAAAGGTCACTATAGATTAGAACCATTGAATGGAAAGCTATACGCAATAAAAGAACAGCAAATTGACATTCCGGAACCTGAACCTGAAGTTTGGGATTTATATGGAGAATATTAATTAAGAGGTTGGTTTATCCAGCCTTTTTTCGTATCTTTATATATAATTAAAAGGTTATATATGCAGTTAGAAAAAAAGTATTATACGGTCCAAGATAAGGAGACCTTAAAACTCTTACATCAACATATTATTGATTCAGAAGTTATAGCTGTCGATACAGAGACGACCGGTCTTAACCCTAGGAAAGATAAAATAGTAGGTTGGTCAGTATCTGGAGATGAAGGAGTAGGTTTTTACCTACCTACCTTAGTTTTTAATTTTGAAAAAGATAAATTAGAACTACAGACTATTGACGGTACCTCTACTGAAACTATTTCTAGGAACTTACTTAAGTTACTTAAAGGTAAAAAGTTAGTATTTCACAATGCTTCGTTTGACGTTCAGTTTATTAAGAACTACTTAGGTATAGATTTACTGCCTGATGTATGGGTAGATACTGGTTTACTTGTACATACAGTTTACGAAGAAGGAGCATTTGGTTTTGGTAATCCTTTTGGATTGAAGTCTATTGCTATAATGAATCAGAAAGAACTTGGTTTAGACGTAGAGAAAGCTGCTAATGAGGAACAAGTAGAGTTAAAAGAGAGCATAAAGAAGAACGGAGGTCAGACTACTAAAGCTTTATTTGAAATTTATAAAGCTGATTTAGATATACTTTCTAAATATGCATCTGCCGATACCGACTTAACTTTAAGAATATGTAATTTATATCTTAAAAAGCTTAAAGAAGAAAAGTTAGAGAAATTTTTCTTTGAAGAGGAAGTAATGCCGATTTATAGAGAGGTTACTGTTCCGATGGAAGCTTATGGAGTAGATTTAGATATAGAGTTAATAGATAGGATACATGATGAAATAGTAGAAGATCAAAAGAAAAACAAAGACATTGTAATGAAGTCTCTTATTGATTTTAAGAAAAATGGTAGACCGGTAGTGAAAGAGTGGATAATGAAAACTGCTACTGAGGCTTACCCTCCTAACCATAAAGGTACTTGGGCTCAGTCTTTAATAGAGAGGTATGCTTTACCTTTACCTAAGTCTGATAAGACGGGTAAATATTCTCTTACTCAAAAGAATGTAGAAGATTTAGAAACTACTAACGAAGGAGAAGAAAAAGCTAAACAATTTTTACTTACAGGAGATAAAGAACTTATATCTGAAGTAGAGAGAGTAGCTATATCTATGCAACTGTGGAGAGAGTCTAATGATGGAGATTTAATTAATATTCAATCTAAAAAGCATTTAGGTGAAATAGTTTTTGACTATATGAAAGAAACTCCTAAAGTTTCAGGAGCTAATACTAAATCAGGTAGAGCTAAGTTTGATATGGATATGGTTAAAGTACTAGCTAAGAAATATCCATGGGCTGAAAACCTTAGAGTATATAATAAATTACTAAAGATAAAATCTACTTATGTAGATAGATTTAGAGATAGACAAGAAGATGGAAGATATTATTTTTACTTTAAACAGAACGGCACAGTAAGTGGACGTTATGGTTCTGATGCTCAGCAGCTTCCTAAACCATTAGAGGAAGGAGAAGATGCTCCTATCATAATGAAATACGTTAATATAGTACGTGCTTTCTTAGTAGCCGGTAAAGGTAGAAAAGTTATCGATGCGGATTATGAATCTCTAGAACCTCACTGCTTTGCATCTGTTACAGGTGATAAAAACTTGCAAGAGATATTCAACAAAGGATGGGATTTCTATTCTACTGTTGCTATTAGAACTGAGAAATTAAATGAGGATAAGATTAAATACCCTAACGGTGTATCAGCAGATAAAAAAGCAGATAATTATCTAAAGAAAATAGACCCTGTAAAACGTAATCAAGCTAAAGCTTATTCTTTAGGTATTGCATACGGTATGGAAGCTTATGCTTTATCTATGTCTTTATTCTCTAATCCTAATAACGCAAGAGATGCTGGTAGACGTAATCAAAAAGAAGCACAAGCGTTAGTAGATGGATACCTAAACGGTTTCCCTCAGTTAAAGTTATGGAGAGAGAATTCTAGAGAATATGTTAAGTATAATGGGTATATTAAGAACTACGTTGGTAGAGTAAGGCATTTACCTAGAGTACCTCAAGTTATAGGTGAACATGGGATGGACGATAACGGTAAATGTAATATAATGAATTGGAGGTATAGACAAAATTGGCAGGATACTACCTTGATGGCTGATCTTCAAAAAGAAATATGGGAAGAAGTTTCTCTAGATGATAGTTTAGATATAGAATTATTTCATAAACTTATTGGACAACCTAAAGGTTTAAAAGAGACTATGAGCGGAGAGCAGATACAGCAAATATATATTGATAAGTTTAATAGATTTGTAAGGGATAAAGCAAAAGCAGTCACTATGAAAACTTATAGAGACTACCGTAATGGTTTAAACAACTGTCTTAACTTTCAACTTCAAAGTTTAGCAGCTGCTGTTGTGAATAGGGCAGCTTTAGTTATTAACCGTAAAGCTAAAGAGCTCGGTATAGATGCTTGTGTGCAAGCACAGGTACATGACCAGTTGCTAATTAATATAGATGAGAAAGATGCGGATATGTTTGGACCCATAGTACAGGAAATTATGGAGAATACTACTAAACTTCCGGGAGTCACTCTTAAAGCACCTCCTGAAATATCAAATAACTGGAGAGATGGACACTAAAAATTTAGCTCATTTTATCTACATTGGAGAGCGAGGCTTACCAAAGTTTTACCAAGAATGTATAAATACATTTAATATTAAACACCCAGGTTGGAATATCAAACTTTGGACTACTAAAGATGCAAACAAAATTTTAAAGGAGGACGGATATAATTTCTACTCTAATGATACGTTTATTAATAGGTATAATTTTGTTAAGTATAATATACTTGCTAAAGAAGGAGGATGGTTTGTAGATTTAGATATTAAATGGAAAAGATCTATCGATGAAATATATACTGATAAACTTAAATCTAAACCGTTTCCAGATATTTTTATTCCGGTTAGGCAGTTTCCTCAGGATAAGAGAGTAGAGTATAAACGTAATGACGATATGTTGTTGTATGCCAGAAAAGGAGTTTTTTATGATCTTTTAAAATTTATTGATGAAAGAGAAGATTATGATTTTTCAAAACGGTATGAACCGTATGGACCTGTTTCTTTAAGTAGGTGGGTACATAGTACTAAACTTAAAAGAGTCTACTTATTTGAAAAAGAAATACAAGAAAACGGATACTACTGTGAACATAATAATAGTTTAAGTTGGAAGTTTTCTTAAATTATACTATATTTATTATAAAGAGAATTGACCCTAGAGCAATTTAATTTTTTATTAACCGAGTAGCTAAGGCACTCACAAATTTTAATGATATGAATACATTACTTTTAGAACGAAATCCGTTCGACATTTTAGTTAGAAATTTTTTCAAGGACGCAGGTCACTTCCGACCAATTCAAGAGTCCAAACTCCCACACCCAGTAGATATATACGAGAAAGACAACGGTCTAGGAATAGACATAGCTTGTACAGGAATCTCAAAGGAAGATATCGAAATACTTATTGAAGGAAACATAATTAGAGTTAATTATGATAAACCAGAAGAAGAAGATAAAGGTCAGTTTGTATACAAAGGTATTGCAAAAAGATCATTTAACTTAGGCTGGAAAATTGATAGTAAGTTTGATTTAAGCAAAGCAAAAGCTGAGTTCAAAAACGGACTATTAAAAGTTGTAATTCCTTTTGCTAAAGGATCAGAGCCAAAAACTTTGAAAATTAGCTAAATTTTACCGCTCTAGGGTTTGATTTTCAATAAATAAATCGTATATTAATTAAAAAGTTATAAAGATATGTCTAAAAGTTTAATTCCATTTAATGATAGAGTAATAATTAAACCTATCGAAGAAGACGAACAAATGTACGGGTCAATTGTTATTCCCGATCTAGGTAAAGAAAAACCTGAGATGGGAGAAGTTATAGCAATAGGTCCTGGACGTTATTCAGAGTTCGGACAATTTATTAGAGTAAATGCAAAAGTAGGTGATATAGTTTTAGTACCTAAGATTGGTTCTCTTAGAATTGATTTTGAAGGAGATGAGTATTTTATTACTCCTGATAAAGAGATTTTAGCAAAAATTAATCAAAAAGAAAACGAGGAACCAGTTCAATATCAAGATATATAGTTATGAGTAAACAGATACATTTTAATTCCGATGCCCGTATGGGTTTAAAAGGAGGAGTAGATAAATTAGCTAATGCAGTAACTGCAACTTTAGGTCCTTCTGGCCGTAATGTTATTATAGAACAGGATATGGGTAACCCAATATCTACTAAAGATGGAGTAACAGTTGCTAAATCTATTGAGTTAGAAGATAAAATAGAAAATTTAGGAGCACAAATAGTTAAACAGGCTTCTATTAAAACAGCAGATCATGCTGGAGACGGTACTACCACGTCTACTTTATTAGCACAGTCAATCCTTTCCGAAGGGTTAAAACATATATTAGATGGTTCTAATGCTGTTGATATAAAGAGAGGTATAGATAAAGCAGTAAAAGATGTAGTTAAATTTATTGAAAAAGATTATTCAAAAGATATTACGGATGAAGAACAGCTTAAGCAGGTAGCAACTATTTCGGCTAACAATGACTTAGAGGTAGGTAAGTTAATTTCCACTGCCATGGATAAGGTAGGCCGCGATGGTGTAGTAACAGTTGAAGAGTCACGTACAGGAGAAACATATTTAGAAACAGTTGAAGGAATGCAATTCAACAGAGGTTATAAGTCTCCGTATTTTGTCACTGATAATAGCTCAATGCAAGCTGTTCTTCAAAATCCGTTGATACTAATTACAGATAAAAAGATAAGCCAAGTTAAAGAGCTACTTCCTATCTTAGAAGCATGTTCTTCTCAGAATAAGAGTCTGTTAATTATAGCGGACGAAGTAGGGGGAGAAGCACTCTCTACATTAGTAGTTAATAAAATGAGAGGTATCCTTGGAGTAGTAGCCGTTGCAGCACCTGAATTTGGTGATAGAAAGAAGGCAGCTCTAGAAGATATAGCTGTTCTAACAGGGGGTACTGTCGTATCTTCTGAAAAAGGAATGAGGTTAGATAAGTTTCAATCTAATTGGTTAGGTTCAGCTAAAAAAGTTACTGTATCTAAAGACAGTACTACTATTATAGATGCTAATGGAGATGAAGAAGCTATTATAGAGAGAGTAGATCAAATTAAAACTCAAGTAGATGAGAGTAAGTCTCCTTACGAAATAGAAATTTTACAGGATAGGTTAGCTAAATTTATAGGAGGAGTTGCTATAGTATATGTGGGTGGACATACTGAAGTTGAAATGAAAGAGAAAAAAGATAGAGTTGATGATGCATTACACGCTACAAAAGCTGCCCTAGAAGAAGGTATCCTTCCTGGTGGTGGTATAGCATACATTAATGCAGCTAAAATATTAGAAGAATCAATCCCTAATCTTCTTTTAACTAAAGATGAGATAAATGGATATAAGATTATTATCTCAGCCATAGAATCTCCATTTGAAAAAATACTTTCTAATGCAGGTTTTATTAACGATAGTATAAAGTCTATTGGAGATAAAGTAAGAAACGATAGTGATAAGTGGGCAGGTTTTAATCCTCGTACAGAGGAATTTGTTAATATGTTTGAAGCAGGTATTATTGACCCAACTAAAGTAACTAGATTAGCATTAGAAAATGCTGCTTCAGTATCAGGTACTATGCTTATTACAGAGGCAGTTGTATCAAAAATAAAAGAAAATAATAACAATAACGAAGATCCGGCAGTAGATCCAAACATGCTGCTAGGTTAATTAAATTTTAAATCATGGATAAACAAGAATTATTTGAACAGATTGCAGAACAATTTGCAATCTTAAGCGAAAACAATGAAGGAACTACTAAAGCTTCTCAAGCAAGAGCTAGAAAAGCAGCAGGAGAGATCAAAAAGTTAATTACGCCTTACAAAAAGGCGAATATGGAGGCAACGAAGTAGGGGGCGTTTCTCCTCTCTCGACGAAGTCGCCACGCGCATTTTGAACTACCCTTCCGGAAACGGAGGGGTTTTTTATTGGTGTATTTGTTGTATATTCGAGTATATTTTCTTATATTTACAATATGAAAAGGATAATAGCGACAATGAAAGAGATATACGATGCAATGAAGCCGAACGTATATAGAAATAAGAAAAAATATTCACGTAAACCCAAACACAAAAATAAAAGTTATGAGTGATTCAGTTACAAAATGGTATGAAATGCAAAATGAAGAGCAAGAAAAAGAAGTTGAGAGAGTTACTTCTTCGTCTTCACCAATCTTAAGTGAAGGTATAAAAAGTGAGGCTTATACAATTTTAATTACCTATCATGAAGATGCTATATTAGAAGCAGCAAGAATACTTAAAGTTGATAGTTCGAAATAATTTTCTTATATTATTATATGGAATATAGCTTACCTTATTCACCTTCTTTTACTAGAGAGTTTTTAGAAAAGTCTTTAAAGAAAAGATTCTTTAAAAAGCCATACGATAGATTTATGTGGTGGAGAAGTTTTACTCCGAAGAATAAACCACTAACTAATCGTCATCCTTTTTTAGATAGGATTAAGAACGGTGACTTCGATGCTCCACCTTATCTATATGAAATACAATTGGCTGAGCATAGAATGAATGAGAAGTATATTGAATGTAAAGGAGATTATACAGTCTGGAATCACAGTACTTCTGTAGATAAAGCTAGAATAAAAAGATTGCATGCTGACTATGAAAAGGAAGAAACTAGAAAGTTAGAAGAGATAAAAAGAGGCTTTTTAGTTACGTTTAAAATGACTGCAGATCAGTATGATAAAGAAGTACTTAATACTGGTGCGAAAGACTTGGAGGCTTTTTATTATAGAATGGAAAAAAAGTACGGAACATATTGGAAACCTATGGCTAAAGTAAATTTTTAGCCTATTTATATATAAATATATATTTTTAATTTAAACACAAACATTATGATTTATTTATTAGTTTTATTAGCACTCGGAGCGGGTGTTGCTATCTACCTTATGAAGGTAGGTAAAGTTAAAGACTCTGACGGAGATTTTATTCCTGACGTTGTAGAGGATAAAGTAGAAGACGTCAAAAAAGTAGTTAAAAACGTTAAGGAAGAGTTAAAGGATGTAGTTGATGCTGCTAAGGAAGTAGGTAATCAAACAGGAGATGTAATAAATGCTGTAAAAGGCAAGAAGAGAAGAGGAAGAAAACCTTCACAAAAGAGGAATTCTAGAAGAAAGCCTTCTAAGAATATAACGAAAAAATAAACTATGCAAAATCTAAATGTCGATATCTCACAAACTTCCCCTATCACATGCGACGAATGCGGAGGAGCATTCTTCACAAATCAAATCGTTATCAGAAAAGCATCTGGGTTTCTTACAGGTACAGGAAAGCCAACGTACATACCTATCCCAGTCTTTGCATGCTCCGAATGTGGACACGTTAACGGAGAGTTCTTACCAAAGGAAATTAAGGATCTCGATGGGGAATAACTTCGACGGATTGCATATTTATGAAGTATAAAATAATGGGATTTTCGGGTCCCATTTTTTTTTGCTATTTATATTAAGGAATTCCTACCTAAACAAGTTGACAGTTACATATGTCTAACTAAAATTTAATCACATGAACATTTTAGAAATTGTTGGTCAATGGACCAAAAAGCTTACTGAAGTAGGTATAAGTGTTATCGCTTTAGGCGTAGTACTTGAGGTTCTTTTTAAGGGAATGAATATTCCTTTTTGGCCTGAAGTATCCGTAGTAGAAAATATTATGGGTATTTTGGGAGGACTAAGCGCTGAAGGTCTTTTAGGACTAGTTGGTGCTTTTGTACTCATTCATATTCTACAACGTAAAGTGTAGTCTAAAAATAAAATTTATATATAATTAGAGGCCTTCGGGCCTCTTTTTTTTGTACTATTTATATGAAATAAGTTTCATCAACAATCGTTTTTTAAAAATGTTTCGCTTAATAGTTACACTTAACTAATAAGTTTAGAAGTATGAAACTTTTTATCTGTGCCTTTCTGGCACTTTGTAGTTTTAACATAACTGCCCAAGATTACTATACTCTGGCAGATGTTTCGAACGAAATTGCTCTAGGTCCAATGGCTGGGAATAGAAGCTTAGCTTTTGGAGTTAAGAATATCCTAGAGGAAGTTATTCAAGATCAAGGATATGATTTAGGGCCTAACTCTTCACATCAGATCCAAGTTACACTTTACTATTTTGACGTTAAGAAAACTAGTATGCAGTTTGCTGTATACAATAGAACTGAAGACGAAACTGAAATCGTTGCACAAGCACAGTTGATAATTAATGGTAAACTTAAAAAGAAGGTCACAGCAAAAGGTACTGCTAAGTCTATATCTACTGCTACATTAATTATAGATGAAGGAGGAAAGTTTTCTCAAGCTGATGTATCTACTGCTATGAAAAAAGTTTGTGAGCAGTTGATAAAAAAATTAAAACTAAAATGAAAAAATTAAAAGAGTCGTTCATAAAATTTGACAACTGGTTAATAAAATTAGGGAACAGTATATACCCGAACTTAACTAAACATATGAAAAAATGATTAAAAAATTATTATTTATCTTATTACTACTACCAGTAGCTATTTTTAGCCAATCTGGATCATTAAGTCATAGTTATATTGATGCAATGCCAACTGGAGGATTTATGGTTGGTGATACTATAACTGTAAAAGTAGAATATATTGTTCCTGCAGGTGCCACTATGACTCCTGATTTTATTCATTATGATATAGAGTGGAATAATAAACTCTTACAATTTGTTTCTAAAGAATTTGACCCTTCTACTTCATTTCCTGCTAACACACAAAATAGTTGGTCACAGTGGACTGGGTATCAATTTAAACCATTAACATCTTTTGACGGTGATACCTATGAAGTTAGTGATTTAGATTTTCAGTTTACAAAAGGATGGAGAGACAGAACATCAGTATCAGGGGATACTGACTCTTACCCGTCAGAAGCAGACTGGAGTGTAGCAAGACAAATAAGTCAAGCTGCTTCAACTCTTCCAGCTAGTACTCCATTAGCGTATATAAAATTTAAAATTAAAGACAGAGGGGTTACTAGTTATGAAAATTATAATAATATAACTAAATTAAATTTTGTAAGAGCAGAAGATATTGGAGATAATTCTGGTATATACGACATAAATGCTGGAGATCAGTATGTGAGTTTAAGTAGTGTCAATGGAGTAAATGCAGGTACTGTAACTATAAATCTTAAGAGCTCAGAAACAGCATTAACAAAAGCAACAGATTATACTTATACTATATCTCAGTCAACTACCGATGGAGACGGTAATGTAACTACTAATGAAATAGAGACAGGTAACTTTGATTCAAATGGTCAAATACTATCTACTAATTTGATTATAGATGAAACATATGACATTAATATAGAAGTAGATAATAATGCTGATTGGTTAGATGATGTCCTTACAGTAACAGATGTTTATTTAATCTTTCAGGAAGCAATTGGAGCTGGAAATACTCCTGGTGGAACAGCTGGGGCATTTGAATATCAGGTTCAATATGAAATAGGAGAAATCACTAACTCAGGAAATGTAGACTTTAAAGATTCTTATGAAGGTTTATCTTTTCTTGCTGGTAATGACACAGGTACTTGGTTTACTTCTAAAACTAACGGAGCAATAGACTACGAAGGTGTTACTAGTGAATTTGGGGTTCCTTCAAATGACTGGTATTTTGGTTTTAAAAATCAATTTACTGTAGCTGAAGACGGAGTTATTAATATAGGTCATGCTTTAAAAGGTGATCCTGATTTTTCACATTCTTATACACCAACAGCAACAGGTGCTACTACTGGTAATTCTGCTCCAGTAGCTAGATTGTCTTTAACAGCAAAAGCTATGGAAGCCCCTATAGAGGCAAATCTTGATATAGTATCTGAATTAATAGAAGGAAAAGTACATGTAAGTATTAATTTAGAAGAAGAGGATGTAGTAGGTAATCAATTTGATATAACTTATGATAGCACAGTTTTACAATTAGACGATGTAATTTTTGATAGTGGAAATGAAATGACTAATTTTAGTAAACACGAAGTATCACTAGCTAAAGTATTTATAGGCTCTTTAGACCAAACTGGTGGGACAACTATAAAGACAGGTGTACCTTATAAGTTAATATTTACTCCTACTGAAACAATAAGTAACACAGTAGGTTTAGTAGCATTTAGATTTACTGAAGGGGTAAAAAAAGACGGAACAAAAGTAAAATATATAATTAAGTAGTATGAAAAAATTTATTCTTTTAAGCTTATTTTTAGCTTTAACAGCATGTATAGATGATAATGATTTTTACATAGAACCTATTGATGTTGAAACTCCAAGTAATTTATTTATCCAAGATTTAACAGGAGTAAAATTAGCTTCGTATATAATCAATGAAGAAGTTGACATTAATATTAAATTACCTGAAGAAGGAGTTTACAGAGTAAAAATTAGACATGGACTAAATGATAAGATAATATCTCAGGAAAAAATTAACGGTAAAAAAGGTGATAATCTATTAAAAGTTTATGTTAGAGCATTGCCTAATGATGCATATAAATTAGAAGTAACCAAAGAGAATCATCAAACAATAGGATTCTCATCATTCGCAAAATTATAAGATATGAGTGAACAAAAAGAAGGCTTTTTTAGTCAAATAAAAAACCAACTGGTAGCAACAATAGGAATTATTATTACAGCAGCAGGTGGTTTATTCGTAGCAAATATGGAGGCTATATTCTCTCCAGCAGAAGAAATAGAAGTAGTACAACCTATGATGGAACAGTCAATTAATATCCCAGAAGGAGTTAAAGATACTGTTGTAATATCAAAAACGATTATTGTACCTCCTAAAAAAGAAAAATCTGAAACTGAAAAAAGAAAAGAAGAAGGTTTAAATTGGTAAATTAAATAAAATAAAAATTAAGATTATGAAAACAGTGTTATTAACAATTTGGAACGATAAGTTAAGCGACTATCCTATTTTAGATTATATATTTAAATTTTGGACTTATGGTTTATTAGTTTTATGGATACTCGGAATGGGTGGCATACTCTACGGAATAATCTCTGGTGAAGCTGATATAGCAAATGCTTCATTCGGAATATTTGATCACATATAATATGAACAAACTACTATTTTTACTTTCATTCCTATTTGGAATGTGCGCCTCAGGACAAACCATTGGTAAAACAGTAACAGAGGACTATACTGCAGGCTTTGAATCTCAAGCTTCAGTATATCAAATACCCGAATATATGGGTGAACCAGTCCCTGTCGCTATCTTATCTATCGGAGTTAATGAACAAGTACTTGAACAGTATCCGGAACTAGGAGATTACCGCGTAGGTTTAGGTCTTTCTAATATAACTGTAGCGTTTATGGACGAGACATTTAGATTCGAATTTGTAGAGACTAGAGATGAAATCAAAGATAGAATGGTAACTCAGTATAAAGCTTCCCAGAGAGGTATAACTTCAGAGAAATTAAAGCTAGTAGGTAATATAACTGCTGCTAAATACTTTGGATATATAGAGGTTTACGACTTTAGTATATCTGAAGATGAAACTATAAATCTTAAAGATGGGATTAAAAATAAACTTGTAACTAGATTAGGATTACAAGTAAGGCTAGTTGACGCACAAACTGGAGTCTATATGACTGGATCAGGATTAGGCAAATCAACTACAACTAGGGAAATGACTCTCTTAAACGATGCTAACTTAGAAGAAGTTGCATTCAATCAATCATCCATAGGTACAGCTACAAAAAAAGCTTTAAATACTGCTGTCTACAAAATTGTAAGACGAATGAGACAAAAGAAAATCTTTGATCATTAATGGATGAGAAAACAAATAATATTATTTCTACTATTACTATTTAGTAGCGGGTATATATACTCTCAGCAAATAGTCCAAACTTATACTGATAGATGTACTGGTGCTACCTATACCTTTACTGTAGCTTTTAATAGTTCTACTGTAGTAACTTTCTATAATAGATCTAAAGTATTTACTTCATCTGAATTTACTAATGGTACTCTACAATCATGGTTAGAAGAAACCTATCAATGGTGGAAGAATTTAAGCCCATGCTCAGCAAATCAATCGAATACTACTAATACACAGACTACTACAACCAATACAACAAGCAACGCTTCTAATGCCGCTAATAATGCTACTAATAATACTAGTAGTTCTACAACTAATACTTCTTCTAGCTCTAGCTCAAGCAGTAATACCGGTAGTGGTTCATCTGGATCATCAGGGTCTTCTGGTGGATCTGGATCAGGAGGAGGAGATAGTGGTGGAAGCGGTAGTGGGTCCGATTCAGGAGGTAGTGGATCTGATAGTGGCGGAGGAGGTTCCGATAGTGGAGGTGATTCTGGTGGTAGTGGATCTGACGGAGGAGGAGACTCTGGAGGCGATAGCGGAGGCGATAGCGGAGGAGATAGTGGAGGTGATTCTGGTGGTGATTCTGGAGGCGACGGAGGCGACTCAGGTGAAGGAGGAGATAGTGGAGACGGAGGAGATGACGGAGGTTCCGGTGACGATGGTGGTGATGATGGATCTGGAGATGATGGTGGAGATGGAAGTGATGATGGTTCCGGAGATGGAGACGGTGATGACGGAGGTGAAAGCGGTGACGGGGATGATGATGGAGGTGATGGAGGAGATGGTGATGATGATGGAGGAGATGGTGATGATGATAGCGGAGAGGAAGAACAACAAGAAGAAGAAACTAACGAAGAAGATGAAAATAAAGAAGAAGAATCAGAAGAATCTGACGAGGAGTCAGAGGAGGAACAAGAAGAAGAATCAGAAGAAGAGGAGTCTGAAGACGAAGAGTCTGAAGATGATGAGGAAGAAGAAGATGAGGAGACGAGCGACAACGAAGATGAAGAGGAAGAAGACGAGGATGAAAAGAAAAAAAGAAAACTTGCTCCTCCGATCATCAGTGCTAACTTAATGACTATGCAGATGATTGACGGTACTATTAGTACTGCAGCATCTTTTGGTATGTCTCAATCTTCTTTAACTGGTGTTGAAACGTATAGTTATAATGCTATGATATGGTCCAACATGAAACAGTTTATGATAGGAGGATCGTTAAGTACAGTGTGGTTTAATTACGATAAGGAAATACCATTTAAAATTAGAGATCCAGAAACAGGTAAGGAATATACTTTTGGTATCTTTATGGATAAGGGTAGTATAAGAACTGTTGATTCCCACTCTATAAACCTTATGTATATGTACGGTACTACTATGGCTTCGTATAGTTATAGTCAAGTCTATATGGGACAAAAAGATAATTTTTGGAAAGGATTCGTAGGAGGTTATGCTGCTTCGTTTAGTGTTGTTAATGCTTTCGGTAAAGTAAGTAACTCTACCTCTATAACTGGTTTTGCTACTAAGCCATTTAATTTTGAAAAATTACCTAGGTGGTCTTTTTCTCCAATGTTAGCTTTATCTTTACCAGTTAAAATTAAACCTTTAGACTTAACAGTAGATCCTTTCAATAATTTTACATATATTATAGGCTTAAATACTAACTACCAATTAACTCAAAGATTTACAGCAAATTTAGGGATAAACACAGTGAGTAATACAGATCCAATTATTCCAATAACTTTTGCAGCTACAATTGGTGCAAGATTTGCATTTTAAAAACTATTTATATTAAAGATTGTTACGTTAAAATTGTTTTATATTGTATAACTATAAAAAATAAAGTAATGGCTTTTAAAGACATTTT